>Ga0247832_1000948_pt1 | contig 55019 bp, 60 predicted proteins | sample LaCruzMarch2015__10_FD_192407 | JGI IMG/M metagenome (GOLD analysis project Ga0247832, IMG submission 192407) | Freshwater microbial communities from meromictic Lake La Cruz, Castile-La Mancha, Spain - LaCruzMarch2015_4m | ecosystem: Environmental > Aquatic > Freshwater > Lake | place: Spain... | reverse complement strand
TGCTGGAAGTACAGATGTTCATATAGTCAATGTAGATAATGTCAGGCTTGAAGTTCTTTTTAAGCTTCAGTTCGTTCAGTAGGTGACGGAAGTGCCCGGCGCCAGCAGATGCCGTTGGGTATTCTTTCACCACAAGTTTGCCCTTAGACTTAGACTTGACCCGAGTCATCTTTGAGTCATATCGAGCCTTGTCAATCGTGGCAAGTTCAGAGATTGGAATGTCGAGCAGGTTAGCATCAATTCGTTCTGCTACCCGTTCTTCTGCTAGTTCCAATGTGATATAGAGAACATTCCTGTGGTCCATGAGGTTTGCAGCCGCACAGTGACACATGAAAAGACTCTTGCCAGCCCCGGTGCCCGCCAAGCAGACACTGAGTGTTTTACTAGGCAGCCCACCGCCGGTGATTTTATTAAAGTACTCTAGGTCGAAGGGGATTTTACTCACAACTCGATTGTAAAACTCAAATCGAGCATTACTGTCCTCAATAAAATCGTGCCCGATATGGGCATCAAAGTTAACTCCAAGGGCATCGGATAGTATCTTTGGAATGCCGCCCTTAGAGATACTGCTATCTTTATCGTCTAGGATTTTGATAGCATCCATAATACCATTATAGATGGCCTTGTCCTGACAGAACTTCTCTGTAGTAGTCAGAACCCATTCGATATCGGCGGGAAGATCATCTCCTCTGGCAGACATTTCATTGATTAGAGCTACACCGGAAGTATATTCTTCGGCATGAAGCCCAGAAAGAGCCCCGATATCAACTAGCAAAGCATCCTTGGTAGGGACTTTGTTGTACTTGTTGGTGTAGTCAGAGATTAGTTCTAGTACAATTTTATCCACACGATTATGGAAGTATTCCGGCTTGACGTATGGTAATACGCGTCTAGTATATTCCTCATTCGCAAGCAGGTTCTTTAGAATAAGATGCTCTACTTGCATTAGTCCTCCGTAATGTTACTGTATACTTCATCAACCGTGTCTTCGCTCTTCATAATAGCACCGTGTGATACTTGGTACTTTTTCTCGATGTACTCGCCAAACACAGGGCAACTTAGCACTGGGTTCCAGAACTCTGCCTTATAGGTATCTTTTTCACGATAGCTCTTATCCGCAACTTCACCTGTGGCCATATCAACTCGCTGGTACCAACCGTTCTTTGGCTTGATCACGTGCCCGGATTCCTGAGCCATTTCAAGCAGCCCACCCCACCGAGAGATACCACCTTCAAAGGTGACTTCGACTGGAATCTTAGACTTTTCTTTCACGTACCGAGACTTCTCGACATTGATGATAAAGTTGTAGCCCATGAGTTCCTTGCCATCTTTTTCCTGTTGGCGGCCGATGATGAACACAGTATCGCTGGAGTACATGACACCGGTACCACCACTGACCACTGGCTTGGAGAACATCTCTTGAGTCATATACACGTGGTTCACCACCAGCATAGGAATATCTTTAATGTTCAGGTGTGGGGTGATCATACGGAACAGAGACTTGAGTTGCTTTGCCCTGGTCATATCAGCGGCAGAGTTCTGCTTGATTGCATCATCTACTTCCTTCTTTGAGGCCAGGTTGCCCACCGAGTCAATTAGAAAGATGACACGCTCACCTCGAGTAATAACATCGAGCTGAGTCATCACATCAAACTTGAGCTGTTCGATGTCGGTGAGCGGAGTATGCAGCACTCGAGAAGCGTCAATGTCAAACGCCTCGAAGTATGACTTTGGAGTACCAAACTCCGAGTCATAGAACATTAGCACGGCATCTGGATACTTGTCCATGTAGGCTTTAGCCATCAGTAGCCCAAAGCCGGTCTTGAAGTGTCGAGACGGACCAGCCAGAGTAGTAAGACCTGGGGTCAGGCCACCAGTTAGTGAGCCAGATAGTGCCACGTTAATCGCAGGCACTGGTGTTTGGACCATATCTTTTTTGTTGAAAAACTTTGAGTCAACAAGGATATCTGTTTCCTTGATAGTTGAGTTCTTGCGCAGCTTATTTAGTAGATCGGACATTTGTCCTCCTGTGTTCGGCGATTATTGATAGTACTATAAGAGGACAATTATGTCAATCATTAAGATGATCTTAGTGCATTTAGTTTGGCTACAAATTCCTCGAGCTTTGCTTTACGATTAGGCCAGTGGATATACTCCTTGGTCTCTGAATCTTTAATCAGATTATTCAGGAGAGGCATAATGAGTTTATACATGGTCTCGACCTTGCTATTTTCTTGCTCTACCGCTGGCGCTAAGATATCAGCCTCACCTACCGCGGTAAAGCCGAAGTCAAAGTTATCCATATCGATTGAAGGTTTCATTTATAGTCCTTTAAAGAAAGTGTATTAAATACATCAGATCAAGAAGATGCTAGCAATTTCTGCCATTTGCTCTAGGATATCAGGAGGTGTATCTCGACTTCCTATACCTGCATAGAATTTTCCTGTAGTCATGCTGGTTTTCCAGTGCGCTCATATATGGGCAATAGACCCAGGGATTATATTATTCCACGACATATGTATTATTTTGTTCAAGGCGACGAATTGCTTCTCGAAGAACAAGCGCCTTTACGTAATCGCCTTCGTATTCTGCTTGTGTTGCATGTGGAATGAGATAATCCGCAAAAAACTTGTCAAGAGACATTTGCTCCAGACCAGCACCAACCTTCGCCGAACGAACAGGAGTTTCAAAGCCCAAGTGTGGGTCCTGCCCATTATCTGGCGTATACTCGGCATTCTCTACTAGAACTAGTAGGCTTCCTGCATATATGTCGGAGGTGCTATACGAAGCACCGTCCGCGATAGCAGCTAGAGCTTTCTTTACGTCTTCGATAGTTTGATCAAGCATTGATTACTCCATAAGCCTGGATTGCCACATTGATTTGTTGTTTTGCTTCATAGCTGACGCCATTGAAAACCACAGCTGAAGGAGTTACTGGTTTCAGCGTAAATGGTGTCAGGTCGCCTGCCTTTGCTCGTTCTGCTGCAGCTTCCCATTGTCGGGCTTCGTCTGCATACACTCGACCCCAGTAAGTGGTAGACCCATGCACGGCCTCCGACTTTCCGCAGGCTCGAGCTTTAGCAATCCGCTGAGCTACGATCTTTTCTGATAGTTGTTTCTGTAGAATGTCTCGGTTCATGCTTATATCCATTTCACTTCCTATTATCATAGTAACAGGACTAGGTATTATGTCAACCCCCCTACGAAAAAAAGTCCTCCAGGGTAGAAACTTTAGTCGAACTCCATCCGATCACCTTCAGGATACCTTGAAGCGGGTCAAGGAACGTCTTTGTAAACATTAGGTCCCGGTCGATATACTTATCCAGCCCTAGTTCGGTGGGTAGCCGCTGCGGAAAGGATATCACCGGCGCCCGCAGTGGGTTTGGCTCTACCAGATACACGAACTTAATCTTTTCACCTGAGGTGATATCCTGTAGCTTGGATGATAGCCCTAGCTTTTTGATGGTGGCATTGTAGAGAAGCGAGCCCTTCACGTGGATTGGAGTGCCCTTCTTGTAGATGGTTTTTGCATCCTGCCACTTGCCCATTTCATGCATGCCACGCGGGAATGAGATTTCCTCCGGAGTCAGAGCCATAAACTTGCTTCTGAAGTCCTCAATGAACACCTGCAGTGCGGCTTCGTCACCACGCATAGTAATCTTCATGGCTTCCTTAATAGCATCACGGCAAGCCATCGGAGTCGAGGTTCTGATGGCTTCGATGCCCGTCATCTTTAGTTTCGGCGTGTCGTAGATAACACCTTCCTCGTTATAGACATTAAGGATGTAGCGCTTGGCGGCCGTCCAGATAGCAAGGTCAGCCACGCACTCTCGTTTCATCTTCATCTTTTGTTCGCGGCTGTTTGTATAATCCGCAAGCAACTGGTACGATTCGTCGATGTAGGGCTCTAGTTTGTCGGTGATAAACCGATCAAGCATTTTTGCAATCTTGGGAGAGTCGGTTTCACCAGGGAAGTACTTTTCAACCAGCGTATCTAGTTTTATGTAGCAACTGTCTGTGTCCATGGCAACCACGTAGTCAATGCCTTGGGTCTTGAGCAACTTGTTGAGGTATTCGTTGAGCTTGATTTCGATCCATCGGATTGATAGTTGCCCAGAGGATGTAATGGCTTCAGCAAACTCTAGCTGGAACCAACGGAAGTGCTGATTTGCCAGAGCGCCATATGCGGAGTTCAGGGCAATCTTTTTGTACATTTGAAGATTGTGGTATCGGGCAATATCCTTTACCAGTTGAGTCCCGCCCTGCCCAGGCTTCAGGTCGTTGAGTTCCTTCTTGGCCTCAAGCATCTTTTGTTTGTAGACCACGCGGTCGTCATACATTTTCTGCATGAGTTTGGGCAAGAAGCCCTGCTTTGCCCGATAGAACACATTCATGTTTGCGGCAACGGTAAGGTCGTTGTCAACCAGAGTCTTGTGATGTTCAGTCAGTCCCCCAGCCAGGATATCGTCAACTGTCATCGTGACGCCAAGAGTGCCTCTGTGCATCTCAGGCGAGATATTATACTGCATGATCAGGTGAGGATAAAGGCTGTTTAGGTCGAGCGACACCACCCACTTGTGCATACCCACCATCGGTTCCTTGACGTACCCGCCCATAAAGTCGTCTGGGTTTCCATTGTTTTGGTTCTGTGGGATGACAATGTTCTGATCAAGTAGATGGTTGTGGATAATAACATCCCAGGGCCGCACCGTAGCAAACGTGTCGTTGTAGTTGACCTTGGCATCGTAGGCAAACGTCATCACTAGTTCAATGAGTTTAAGCTTATCATCCAACCGATCGACAAGCTCTACGTCTCGGATGTTATACTCCATGTACTTCTGGAAGTTGTTATGGTATAGTCCATTCAGCCCGTCAAACTCGGAGTAGTCAAGCTTTCGTTCACCAAGCTCGTAGTTGGCAATGAAGTCCAGAGTATAGGACTCGTGTTTGACATAAACAAACTTCTTGTATAGTTGAAGGTAGTCAAGAACTGAAATGCCAGCCAAGTCATACGACTGCTGGGTCCTATTCATTACAGTAACAAGGTGCTCGGTCACTCGATACCAAGGCGACATTCGTTTGATAGCTTCCTCGCCTAGGACGACACCGATACGGTTGACCAGATATGGAATGTCAAAGTACTCCACGTTCCATCCGGTCACGATATCAGGTGAGTAGGTTGGGCCCTGCCACAAACCAAGGAAGGACTGTAGTAGATGTTCCTCGTTCGTACACTTGTAGTACGTGATACTCTTATCGGGCGGAGTATAGTCACGACAACCAAGTGCTACTTTGACACCATCTCTGGAGAGAGTGATGGCGGTAACTTCGTTCTGTGCTTTTTCTACATCTGGATATCCATCCGAGATATCCACCTCAATGTCAATACCCACCACGGCTACCTGCGCTGGGTCGTATTTGATTTCACCCGGGTAGTAGTCGTTGATGAAGGGATACTGGAAGTTGGTCATGCCATAGATAGGCATTCCATTAACGTCCTTGTACGTCTTTACAAAGTCCTTTGCCGATCCAATGCTATCAAAGTCGACCCGCCCAACCGGGGTGCCGCCAATGGTTTTATAATCGGACTCACCATTCTTTGCAGGCACAAACAGATACGGCTTATATGGAATCTTGGTGAAGATTCGATTGCCGTCCTCATAGCCTCTGAGAAGGATATTATCGCCTTGGAGCGACACGTTGGTGAAAAACTTAGTCATGCGCTATCCTTGTGTGAGATTATATATAGTACTACAACCACCATTTACTGTCAACCCAAAGGATTACAAATGAGTCTCATTGCACTACAAAAGAAACTAGGCCTTACTGCTGATGGCACATTTGGCCCCAAAACCCTTAGAGCCGCCGCGGCGCATTTCAAACTATCCAATGTTCGTGCGGCACATTTCTTTGGGCAGGTAGCGCATGAGACCGGAGAGTTCCGAGTGTTCACCGAAAACCTAAACTACTCCGCCGAAGGTCTGCTAAAAACATTTGGTAAGTATTTCAATGCTACGACCGCTAAAGCATATGCTAGAAAGCCAGAGATGATTGCCAATAGAGTTTATGGCGGCCGTATGGGAAATGGACCTGAGGCGTCTGGTGACGGCTGGAAGTTTAGAGGCCGGGGTGCTATTCAACTCACCGGGCAGGATAACTACGAACTCTTTAGCAAAGCGCTGAACAAGCCAGAGATTCTTTCCAATCCAGATGTAGTAGCTACTGACTACTCGTTTGAATCCGCCCTGCATTACTTTAATACAAGAGCTGGACTCTGGGATGCCTGTGATGCAGGTGTAACCGACAGTGCTATTCTTGCTGTTACCAAGAAGGTAAACGGCGGCACTAACGGACTTGATCACCGCGAAAAGCTAACCAGACAGTACTTTGGCTGGCTTGCTGCCGCTTAGTCGTCCTTAAGCGCCGCTGAGGCAAACAGCCTCTGCATATCCAGACAATACGAAGTCCAAGTGTCGCGGTTTTGTTCTCGTGTCTCTGCGACGATGTCATCTACAGCGCAAGCCGTGACACCGATGCCAGACATGATATCGGCCATAAGTCGAGTTTGCAGCTTCGCAAAGCCGTCAAGTAGTTCATTCTGATCTAGCATATTGTTCCTCATTGTTTAGGCCCTCAATTCGTTCAGCCAGTCGTTTATATAGTCCTACTTCTTGCCCATAAGCTGCAATTTCCCATGGGGCATCATAGTAGGGATGTTCTTTGCCTTTCGGCGCCCAGACTTTGCCCATCCACTTAGTGGAGTAGCTTTGCCCGCCACGATAGACGGTTGACTTATTGCCACCCACGTCGGTCAACTCATTCTTTGCAAACTGCTTTAGATGGACCATTTCGTGAGCCAGAGTCTTGAGCATACAGTCGTCACCCTTCTTTTTACGAAGATGGATGGTAAACTCTCTGGGATTCCGCTTTGCATCTTCGTTGACACAAAGCCCCATAAACTTGCCAGTGGAACTGATTTCAATATCCACTACAACCTTTCGGTTGGTAGCAGGATGAAGAAGGAGGTCGGCATAAAATGCAGCCGCCGCGTTCACAGCAAGTCGTTCTTTCGCGTTTCCGCCAGTCACATTGATTATCATAGTATGATACTATCAGGACCCTAATTAAAGTCAAACGATTTTTTCGATGTTCCCGTTTTCATCTACTTTCAGGAACCCATGTTTTTTGAATAGCTCCACCGTAAAGATGGACCCAGACTTAACACCATATTTCTCTCCGATGATAAAACCTATCAGCAGGTTAAGTAAACAAGAGAGAACGATGGCGGCTCCAAGTAACAGTTCACTCATTATACAGCCTTTCTATGTGATGGCCATCCAGGGCCCGACGATAATAATTGCGGCGGTCATACGTTATTCTCTACCGCCGAAATGGCTGCAGTAACTCTATCCTCAAGTTCAATGCACGAAGTCATCCAAGTCCTGAAGCCGTCAGGGTCAACATCCTTAACCTCAGCGTTCATGAATGCTTGGTACTCAGCCAACAGAAACAGTAGTTCCTGATAGGTGAGCGCTTTACTTGTGGTGGTCATATTTCTTCCTTTTCAATCCCTATTATCATACTAACAGGACTCTAATTAAAGTCAAACAAAAAATGGCGCGGCTACCAGGATTCGAACCTGGAATAAGAGCTTAGAAGGCTCCTGTGATATCCTTTTCACCATAGCTGCATTTAACTTTATTTATGAAAAACATAAACTTAGTCTGTTGCTCTATCCAGCTGAGCTAAGGAGACGGATTAGTCTGGGAACACGTAGTACTTGACATTGGACATAGAGCAATGCCGTGCCATACATTCGTATACAGCCATGACTAGAGTTTCATCGGTCTCGTCTAGCACTTCGCTAGTGAGTTCGTACATGAGCGCCCGATTGAGCTGATCCACCCGCATGTTGATATGCTGTGGTAGTTCAGTGAGCCCGAGCTCTTTCATCGTAGCTTCGTGCTTAGAAAATTGCTTGGTGTTTAGGTTAATCATTTTGAACTATTCGCCTTGAGTTTGTGTTAAAGTGCTTCAGCCACGATGCCATGCATGCGTTTATAGTCCTTGCGCTTTGCCGATCTCGTATCTTTCTCTTTCCAAGTTTTATAACGATGACATGACGCACAAAGAGTCTGAAGATTCTCATCATTGTTATTTTTTTTGTTACCGTCCCGATGATCTACATCGAGCTGGGCGCCTTGGGCCTCATCTAAGATGGTTGTGGTGCAAACGAACCCAAGTCTGCCGTCAATATTCTCACAATATGTTTTTCGGTGCTTACGGTAGGGACTCCGACTATTTACCAACTCTGTTATAGAATTAAATCCGCGCTTTATTGCAAGATCATACTGGATGTGCTGCCAACATTTCTTTCTGAGATATGCAGTACCATCTTTTCTGCACCCGGTCGCAGTTGTCACGCGGTCGGTGCATCCTTCTACTTTGCAAAATGGGCGTTCGTGTATTGGGGGAATAACCCTATTTTTGGCCAACCGGCCTTTTCCGCAAGACCAACATTGCTTGGCATAGTATTTACCATTTTTCTGCGCGGCATTGTTACAACCTTCTTCAGAGCATCGCGGGCGTTCATCCATCGGGACAAAATTAGACTTATTAATCTTAGTCACGTATGTATATCCATTTCACTTCCTATTATCATAGTAACAGGAACTTAATTAAAGTCAAACGGTTTTAATCCAATCTGGGATATCTCGTTTTTTCCAGGCATGCATACGGGCTTTGTCGCCTCGGTAGTAGTTCCGATAGTTGATAACGGGGTTATCCGACGTCTTGTAGCAGTCTGGCATACAAGAAGGCATTTTAGTCCAGTCATACTCTTTTAACTTAAATGGCGGGGACTGAAGCTCATACCCTAGCTTAGTCATAGTCAGATGCTTTTTGCCATAGCGGTATGTGTACTCATCACCAAGGGCAAACAAATGCTCAACCAGCCAGTTGTAGTTTGAGATTGATTGTCGAGCCCATACGGCACTTGGGTGATTAATATGAGTAGCGCTATACAGAATATCGTCTCGGTCGTCTGGTAGTTTCCATACTTTCTTCTTACGCCCAGACGATGCATCAACCGACATAACGCCGTCAATGACCCTGTGCGCGGTCGATAGTAACTGCGCAGTTTCTAGAACCATTTTCACAACGTGTTTATCAACGAGACTTTGAGCTGCTATAACTGGATTTTCATGTACATAAAAGATATTCAAAATATTAAGCCTTAGATTTTAGTTACAGTAAGAACCGCACTTGGAACCGCAGGTCTCGGATAAGGTGAAGACTGTGATGCCGATGTAATTTGCCGCAGCAGTCCCACCCATGTTTGCGGTAAACATTTTATGTGTTATATTTGTCATGTCGTACTCCTAAAAGTTTTTTCAACTCTTTCGGCGGGATGGAAACTGATTAAATTGCCGGCCGTATTTCGAGAAGTTCAGGATCATCTTCGTGTTCCAGACTTGCTCTTCACCGTCGTTTGTGGTGACAGTTAGCACCGCATTGGTCCAAATATTGCCAAGCATCTTAGCATCAATAACTGGTTTGCCAATCTTCGTGATCATCTTTGCCATGAACTCACGATAGCTTGCTTCGGCACCATCAACACTATTTTTAACATAGCGATCAATTTTCTGCTGATCGGGCGCAAGAATGTCAGGCTCGCCAACCGGGCGGCTGGTAAACTTTGACTTGGTGATGGAATTATACAGTGACCGCATATTCTGCACCCGCTTGTAGTCGGCACCGTATCCACTAGGGTAGGGCGCCGCTTTGTTTAGAATCCAGTCATGTTTACTAAGGTAATCGAGTTTATTCTCGATAAACTCTTCGGCACGCTGTTTAGCCATAGCTTTATACTCACCGAGGTGGCTTTCCAGCACCTTGATAAGCGAAGATGAGTCATTGAATTTTGCGCCCATTTCTTTAGCAGCCGCCTGTTTAGCTTGAGCTCGTTTAGCAGTGATCTTAACCACCTTGCCTTTGAGCATTTTAAGGTCTTCGGCAACAGGTTTCCAGTTAGCAAGAATGTCCTTTCCAGCCTTAATGACCGGAGCCATATTTTGCTTCTTCATCTTCTCGACCTTGAGCAGAATCTTTTCAAACTTGCCTAGGCCCTGGAATGAGTCATGTGGCCATGCATAATAAAGATCTGAAATATCAGCGTCACGATTCTGTGCGCCGCCACCAGCATGCATGACTTTAAGGATCAAGTCACGGCCGATCTCGGCTTCTTTGCCAAAGACACGACGAGCTTGAGAGCTGAGGTCCTGATAGACAGGATTTACAATCTCACCAGCCTTTTTATGAACGGCGATTGCAGCGACAATTTCTCGAAGAGTCGTCATTCGAACGTAAGATTCTGCCACGAATTGATTAAAAGTTTTCACTCTGCTATTTCCTGTGTGCTAAGCATGATCGCGTATTTATATGAAAATTTGGTAGGCGCGGCAGGTCTCGAACCTGCAACCAGACCGTTATGAGCGGTCGGCTCTAACCATTGAGCTACGCGCCTAAAATCATACAGCAAGAGCCATTGCGCCTCTGCCGCCGCGACGATCAACCGAAAAATCGATCATACGGAGGTTCGCCAATGTGTCTTTGATGTAAAAATCACCGTCCTTTGAGTGTTTTACGAGAACGGTTCCTGCCTTTGGGTAGAGATTGCAGACGGTGCCGCAGCGCAGGCCTTTCTCTGAGACCCACGAGACATGATCACCAATTTCGGGTAGCATTTTGATTCCCTTTCACTTCCTATTATCATAGTAACAGGACTCTAATTAATGTCAAACGGGTTTACGACAATAGAGCTCTAACAATGACGGGCACAGCAACGAATAGAACGGTGGCAGCAATGACGCAACCAAGAACTACCCGAACGGAAATAGGAGTCTTTTCCGCTTCAGGGATAATGCACCAAGACCGTTCTCGGGCATAGCGGTCTCCGGTGGCCTTAGCGGCTTCAAGACGGTGGTCTATAAAATCGTGACGATCAATCATAATGTATTCCCTTTCACTTCCTATTATCATAGTAACAGGACTCTAATTAAAGTCAACCGCTATTTTGCGCCACCCATTTTAGAGCCTCGAGTTTGTCCTGGTATTCAGCAATCTTTTCAAGTTCTTCCATTGCTGCGGCACGCCGAATTTGCCCATCAATCTCGGTCTGAAGCTCTGGGCCTGGGTCGGCCCAGTTCGCGGGCTTCATAACTTTGCCGGCTTTTGGGTGCCCTTCAGGATAGTATACCACTTTGTAGACACCATCGATTAGATGTAACTTTTTCATATTGGCTGTATGGACAATATCCCACAGCGGGCCTGGGTCTAGTCCAAGCTCTACAAGGATTCCGATATTAAAATAAAGCCCGTCAATAGCCGCATCAGCTTGTTCTACAAGAGTAGTGGCATCACGTAGTTCTTGAGCTTCCTCCTCACACCAACTAGCACGCTGCGCTGCGCGTTCTCTAGTTAGCATGGTAGGGGTGAGTGGAGCTGGATGATTGAATGCTAGATGAAAGCCGATAACGTCATTTGTAGCGTATTTAAGTGTGTTCATAGTCATATTATACTTTCGTTGCTTTTACAGTTGTAATCGGAACACCAAAGTCGCCATCGGGATGAATGGTAATATCATTGAATGTATACGGAGCTTCTAGTAGCATGAGATAGGCAAGTTCTGCGGCCAGGCGGCGAATCTCAAGGTCTGCATGACTATCACCACGAAGTTCTAGAACATGTCTTAGAGCTCGCATGTTTCCAGTCCATACAAGCTTTGTCTCACATGAGTTTGGAAGAACGGACCTAGCCGCTTCGTTTGCACGCTTCTTGATTACCGTCTTTTCCTTGATATCATCAACCTCATTGAGCGCGGCAACATAGTCCGCCTGCTCGAGCTTATAGTCCTCAAGTGCTCTGGCGCATGAGGCTTCAAACCGTTTGATTCTTGGGTGGTCTTTATTGAAAGAACACTGCCACAGAAGCAGAGGCGGCACCACGAACTTGATGTCCTTGGCGTCAACGTAGCGCTGTGACTCTTGACTTACAGCAAAGCCAGCTCGGTGTCGGATAAGTTCGTGCGTCAGAGCTCTCGACACACCAGAAATAGCAAAGGTAAAGTTAACGTGTTCTAGCACCGACCCATGCCGCATCTCGATCACGTTGGCTAGATACTCGTCAGACGGGCGGCCCTTAGAGAAGCTGTTGTAACAGAATCGCCCAGCAAACTCAGAGATGAGTTCTGGTGCTGGATAGCTTTCTGACTCCATAATGTTACCAAATGGTGTCGTTTCGTCCAAGTCACCATAGCCATTCTGAATGGCCCAGGACTCAAGTCCCTCAAAATCAAACTGGGATTTACCCACTACTGTGACGGTAGGTTCAAAGATTAGCATCGTATACCTTTTGTTGAAAGTTGTCGGCTGTGATTAGCCATGTGTTAGCTGCGTCCATCCAGTCAAGTACTTCATTAGGCACTTCGCTGCCGTTCCGTCGTAGGTTCAGGATTTCGCAATATTTATTCTCAACCACCACCGGGCCATCTTTTGCCATAGTGGGGAGGTCAAAATGCTTTACTTCGGTCATGTCCATATTCTCCACAAGATCATTATATAATATAGTACATCTCTGATATAAAGTCAACCACTAGTTTAGCACATCCGCTGAAAGACCACAGCAAGTTGTTACATCTCTCAGTGCTTCCTTTTCTCTCTCATAATAATAAAGTTGTGAAGTCGCCCCCTACCGCTCCTCACCAATCATGGATATGATTTTAACCCACACATCAAATACCGGCAGGTAGTAAATGTGTAACCAGCTACTCGAGGTTAGCTTTTGTCCTCGTCTAGCATTTTCTTAATGGAGCCATATTTGAGACCGTAGGCGTATTCCACCTCCTCATACCCGTAGAAGTCCACGTCAAGTGCGGCATCGGCCTCAATAAGGGTATCAATTGCCTTCTGAAGACCGCACCGCATGGTACCGCGCACAATGTTTACGGCGGTGACAAATTGCTCCATGGCCAGAGCTTGTTCTTGGGCTTCGCGCTCCATGTTGCGCTCCAGAGCGCCCTCGAGGTAATCCCATTCCTCATTGAATGCCTCTCGCGAAGCAAAAACAACGTTCCGCGGCCGTGAGCCGTACACGTCCTTATACAGGTCCGAGTAAATGGCGGCGCGGTCATCGGTGATTTGAGCGAGGGTAAGCATTTCGGTATTCCTTTTCACTTCCTATTATCATAATAACAGGACCAAGATTAAAGTCAAACGAATTATCCAGAAATAATGCGCCTACCGATATTATATTTTGCCACAAGCTCCCAGTCACCCTTTTCCTTGTGCGGGAGAATCTTGATTAGGTTCAGAGGCAACCTTGGTTCTTTGATCTTATCAATGCCCACAACTTTGATAAGGCCCCAGTCGGCGAGCAATGAGATGATGGTGTTCCGGCGCCCTATGTCGTCGCTTGTCATGTTGCTAGGCTTGCCATCTAGAGCAAATAGCTCCTTGAAGTGAACAATGTAATAAAGGCCCTGCTTGTGCAGGATATGGCATGACTGATAGATAGTCTTTGTTTTTGAAGAAGCCACACCGATCCTAGTAAGAGTTTCTCTTACCTTAAGAAAGTCGTCTTGTTCACCAAGTCGGATTTCCACTAGCCTGTCAACAATGTTCATTTTACGCCACCCTTATTGTTCTTTTTCTTAATAGCTTCGATCTGGTCGAGCGTAAGAATAGAAAGAGCGGTGAGTCCTTTGCGGCGATCACAACCATAATATTCACATATAAGAGCTAGATCAGCAGATTTATTCTTCTGACCCCACTTCTCATTACGCTTCCTGGGTCTTATGCTATTTATAAGATAGTCATACGCCATCCTATTGTCTAGGTGGTGGTGCATATTGACAAAGTTGGATTGCATGACTGTATCAGGGTAGTACGATAGACCTCGGTTGATTACCCAGGCGGGATATTGCTTTTCTGCAATATCATCCACCATCAGGTCTTTCTTGTTGCCGTTAATGCTAGCCAGCCAGGGCCATGGCTCGGTGGTCACTTGAACTCACATTCGACCATAAGTTCAACCAGCGCCGCAGCAAGGTTGATCTCATGATCTGCAACGAAAGCCGCTTGGTATTGGTACTTTGCCAGAACCATCACCATCGCTGGAATCGAGCCAAGTTCTACGTATTGAGAGCAGTTATCATATAGCGCTCTAAACAGAGTAGCGGTATCTGTGTCGGCATTGGCTACAAGCCACCGACGAGCATCACCGAACTGTTTGTTCTTTAGGAACCCGGTGAGTTCCTTGAATGCCCGAGGATCAAGTGAAGTGAGAATACCACTGTCAATCTTACCAGAGGCACTGTAGCGTTGAAGCTCATTTAGTACTCGGCGCCAGTCGGGTAGGTGCATCTTAATCAGAGCAGCAACCGCGGCTGGGTCAGCCTCAACATTTTCAGTCTTGAGGATTTGCATAGCACGTTTGTGGAACTGACCTGCAAGAGAAGGTAGGTCCTCCTTCTTGATCTTGAAGTCGATGACCGTGCACCGAGAGTGTAGTGGCTCAATGATCCTGTGCTTGTAGTTACAGGTCATAATGAAACCACAGTTCTTTGAGTATTCTTCAATGAAGTTACGCAGAGCCGGTTGCACTTTGTCAGCAGATAGATAGTCCGCCTCGTCAAGAATAACATACTTGCGGCCGCCGAGCATAGAGACCGACGATGCAAACTGTTGAATGTCATGCCGAAGGACGTCAATACCTGCATTGAGCGAACCATTGATTACGATGTAATCGCACCCAAGTTGCTCTAGCATGGCTTTGGCTACAGTGGTTTTGCCTACCCCTGCTGTTCCAGAGAGAATGAGGTTAGGGATGTTGCCCTGGTCCACAAACTTCTGGAACATTTTCTTATACTCAGGGGATAGGATTGTGTCTTCAATTGTCTTGGGCCGATAGAGTTCGGTCCAAAGGAAGTCATCTTTTATCATAATGTAAAGGTCCTATTGTTTAGCCGAAGGTGCTGTTGGATTCCACTGCAATCCAGTACTCTGCCTGAGCACCGGTGAACTTGGAAAGGCCCTTTGAAGTGACTTCAACTTCATAATTGCCAGGCAGGATTCGGATGTTCTCTGCAAGGATGAGCATTCGGAAGGTATCAGTTGTCTTGCCAACGGCAGTGCTGTAGCTATCGCCGCCCTTTTTACTATCGACACAGCCGATGGTGATGGTTTCACCGTCGCCAGTAATTGAGATTTCAGGCAGGCTTAGAACAGACTGCGCCTTCATTAGGTCGGCAAAGTCAGTTTCATTAAGCGTGAACTTAATCTCTGGGGCTGGCAGCTTTAGGTCTTTTTCGGGTGGCGCAATGATAAGCGACGGGTCGGCAAAGACGTAGTTAATCTTACGAGTACCTTGCTTGATAGTCATATTTGTATCATTGATCTCGATTACTGGATCGCTGAATAGTGCCAGAGTCGATAGGAACCGAGATAGATCGTAAATGGCAAATTGCTTTACGATGGTAGTATCTAGCTTAGCCTTTGCCAAAACAGACTTTGACTGAGATAGAGTACTTAGGGTATCACCTTCTTTGAAGATAATTGAAGGATTGATTGCCGCAAAGTTCTTAAGTAGTTGGATAGTAGATGGTGTAAATTTCATTATTAAACTCCTAGTTTCACGATTATTGATAGTACTATGGGAAGACAATAAAGTCAACCAATTTGTTTTAGAGATTATCTTGGCGAGCCACTAGCTTATTATTATGTATTAGTTAGAGACCCGGAAAGTGTAAATGTAGATAGTATGGTGTTGGCATTCGAATCATTAGACACTGTCCATAAGGTAGGCACTTGAGTTCCTCCTCCGCCCGGACTTTCACCTGTGACAGATATCAAATAGTTGACTGTAACCACATCATTATTTGATACCGTTCTTTTTAGATGCTATGACGAGACATCAAATGTATCCAACGAGGTGTTAGAACTAGAGTCGTTTGTTATGTTGAACGTTGCACCTCCGCTCCCACCTCCGGAAACACCCAGCCCAACTTTAAGTGTGTCATTATTAGAAACGGTAACTTTCGCATTAAGAGTAATGTTACCTGAGTTGCCGACGCCTGGCGAGGCCCATGACACCGTATTCGCTAACGATCCGTTTACATAGATGTAGAGCTGAAGACTGATAGATTCTTCGCCGGGTTCCTCGAGATAGAGTGGATCTGGGTCGATGCCGTTGGCATATGCGTTACTTGTTCCGAAGTTCAGAGTAATCGGAGTATTGATGCCTGTGATGGTTATCTGATTACTATTTGCATTACCTGCAGGTCCGGTGATATCAAACGCCGCAGGAACAGGGTCCGCATTGGTAGCATTATAGAAGTTGGACAGGCTGATCTGCCCGCTCGTCGGCACTGAACTATTTGCTGCAATATCGGGGACAAGCCCACCCCCCCGATAATACTCAGTTATGGCAATAGGATTGGACCCACCAAACTCAGTTTGTAGGTCATTTAACGAGATTGCGCCTGAAGCGGGTAATGGCATGGAGGTGGTCCTTTAAGAAAGTGTTCCTATGTATTTATAAGAATATTCTATTTCTTTTTCACACTACTGTCGGCGGTAGCATTTGCGCCAATCTTAGCCAGGTCACTTAGTGAACCGCCAAAGATCATCATACCGACATGGCTGAGTTGCATCCATGGGCAGAGCCAAACCTTCATGCCGGCTTTGCGGGTCCATTGACAGAACATATAGTCCTCTGATAGATACCGGTTGCTATCCTTACAGATGGGAGTATCAAAGAAAGCCATAATCTGCCTGGTGCCATCAAAGTGCTCAGTGCGAACGTGGTCGGGTGTGTACATCTGCTCAGGATATGCTTCCTGGAACTTTTCAAAGGTCTTACGACGGATCATCATGAAGCCAGTGCCAGCTTCCAGAACTTCGGCTGGTTCGCCTAGAAGGATAGAGGTAGTCCCGTTGGCTGGGTTGAACACGTAGTCACCAACGAACTTACTTAGTTCTTCTGGATTCTCGTCTGCAAAGCCCTTGTCTACTGCCAGTTTAATTTTCTCCCATGAGATACACTTCTTGGGATAAGGACCGGCGATGATATCGTATTCGTTGGTTTCATCTTCATGATCCTGTAGAGCCATAAGCGCTAGAACATCATGAGGATTAAAGCCGATATCAGAATCAATAAACATCATATGAGTGTCGCCCGACCGCATGAACTCATCGGCACAGTAGTTTCGAGCTCTTGTGATTAGTGATTCATTGAATAGGAAGTAGAATCGGACCTGGATTCCGTTTGCTGTGCATAGAGCCGAAAGGTCAGCAATTGACTTAGTAAACATTCCGGCGCATTGCCCACCATACATCGGTGTTGCTACGAAGAGTTTACGGCGGCGCATAGTTTCGATGGGTACTTTAATTTCGATGGACAAATTTGTCTCCTATTATGTAATGTCGGGGATTTTGGGTGAGTGTAAACTCTAACGCCTATCTTATTTATGCGATTTGCTACTTACATATGGAACTGAAAGCTTAGTTTCTACTGCGGTCTTTAGATCGATCGGTTTTCCGCGGGCGTATCCAGCAGTGCTAGGGTAAGGGATACCATTCAAGTCAAAATCAGGAGTAACAGGAGTAATGGCATCCGTGAATTCAATGAGTTCATCTTGCTCATTATCGTGAACATGAAGCTGCATGATGGCATAATGGATGACTTTCATCATATCCTTGCGCCATTCTTCCTTGGTTCCTTTACGCCCATATCGCTGAGCATACTTCAGGATGTTGCCAATGTTAAAGCCGGTGCCATGACCAGCATCAAAGATAAACTCTGTAGCTTGGAACTTACTGTAACTGTAATGCCCACCATACGTGCCATTGACATAGTCAGTGACTTCCTTTAGGATTTTATCTTCACTATATTTGTAGTCGATCATCACTTTCCTTTATATGTTACAGATTGCGCGATTTCGCGTGGGTCAAGAGGATATTGTAGTCGAATTTCGTTGTTCCTAGCAATGACTTCATCTAGGACAGTGAAGTACTCATTAGAGTAGTGTGAGAATGCAGCCGTGTCTTTTGCAAAGCAAGCACCGCCAAAGCCTTTTTTACCATCAGGACCAGGGACCATCATGTGTGAAGTGCCGATTCTATCATCTGCTTGCATGGCGGTAGAAACAGCATCGTAACTACATCCTGAGGCTTCGACAATGTCACTGAACTGATTAAACCAAAGAACTTTACTGGCAAGGTAACAGTTGATGCCATACTTGATAAAGCTAGCTTCCTCGTGTGTGACAAAATATGTACGACATGGAGCACAAATACTGTATGCATCATATGCTGCCGCCACCTGTTCACAGCTTACGATGTTTCCACCAAAGACCTGCAGGTCTGGATTTGCAAAGTCACTGTTGGCGTTGTTCTCAGTCAAGAACTCAGGGTTATAAACCACCCGGTCCATAGTACCAGGATGATTCAAACTCATCTTGATTAGTTTAAGTACTGTAGGGGTGATAGTCGACTTAATCACCACAAGCGCCGGAGTGTTTTCAATTAGGTACTTGACTGTATTCACCACTAGAGCGGGCTCAATCTCTCCCGTCTCAGACATTGGGGTAGGGACACAGACAAATGCAATGTCTGGGTGCACGTTATCTAGTGAACTGATATCTTTACCCAGTAGAGGGTCTACCAGGTACTGTCGTACTTTTTTATGAGTAAACCCCCATGACACGGCTTTGCCAACAAAACCAAAACCAACAATTGCAATTTTCAAGTTAGACTCCATAGTAAGAACGATACCATTTGATAAATTCAGCCACACCTTGCTCGATAGGAGTATTGGCTGTGTAGCCTAGCGCTTGAATTTTGGTGGTATCTGACCAAGTTTCAATTGTATCCGCTGGGTGTTTTGGTAGATAGTTCTTAATAGCTTTGATGCCGAGGTTTTTCTCAATCTCTGCAATAAAGTCCATCAGGTTTACCTGTCTACCATTACCTATATTATATACTTCTCGAGCATTGTCAACCGAATTAATGTGGTTGATCATAATATTTAGCCCGTTTACAATATCATCCACGTAGGTAAAGTCACGGATCATATTGCCATTGTTAAACACGTCGATCGGTTCACCAGCTAGGATTTTCTTGGTGAAGGTAAACAGCGCCATGTCAGGGCGCCCCCATGGACCATAAACAGTAAAAAATCTAAGTCCGATGGTGTTCTTAATCTTTGACATGTTGAACTGGCACTCATTGGTTCGCTTTGTGTAACCATATGGATTCAGCTGCATATTCAGCGGCTGGTCTTCTTTCCATGGAAGCGGGCAACCAGCCATAGTGCATGAAGTCGAAGCATAGATTACATTCTCGACACCATACCGTTCGCACACCTCAATAAGGTTCTGAGTGCCAGTAATGTTGTTATCAATGTAAAGTTGCTGGTTGTCAAATGAGTGACGGACACCTGCATATGCCGCTAGGTGAATTACCACCTCGGGTCTCACCAAGTCAAACAGTCGGTCTAGTCTGCGAATCTCAAGAAGATTGCAATTGTGAACTGGAACTCTAGGTGCAGAAGCCGTAGCTAGCAAGTTGGCTCTATCATACTTAAGTTTGATATCATAATAGTCGTTGAAGCTATCAAAGCCACAAACATCATGCCCTTCGGCTTTAAGTTTGTGTGCAAGCGTCGAGCCGATAAAGCCTGCAATGCCGGTGATTAGAATTTTGCTCATTAAAATCTTTCTCTCGGTTTTTCCATGATACACTGCTCTGGGGTACCAAAATTATCTGCCAGGACCAGCCCATAGTTATTGACTTGGTTCTTGATATTTAGCCCTTCCTTCTTGATGAGTTTATTTCCTCGGAATGGCTTCATGTCTACGACATGGTGCCAGCGCCCATACCGTCGGGCAAGTTTCACACAGTCGGGATGCATTTCAACTAGCATCTTTGACTTTTCAAATGTGCCAATGCCATACAGTTCATCAGTGTTGCCGCCTTTCACGGTACCAGTTCTCATCTTACCCTGCAAGAAAGCATAGAACAAGATAGTGCATAGTCCAGACTTTAGCACTCTGAGTGATAGGTCCACGTCCTCATTATACTTGCCTCTCCAGCGATGTTCCATCTTGTTATCGATGAGAATGCACGACATGAGGCGAGTGTTCTGAGTGATAGGCGGGTGCGGATAGTTGTCCATGCAGAAGAACTTATACTGCAAGCCAGCAAGCCCGATGTTCTCATACCGATCACAGAAGTCCTCACAGGCTCTAAAGAATGAACCGGACTGAACACGAATACGTTGATTGTGATGGAAGCGCCAAAATTCCTTGATGTTGTCATCAAGAACCCAGTGACGATCAAAGCCATTAGCAATAGAGTGTTCCCACACCCAGTTTCGAGCCACACCAGAGCCCTTGCCGTGGTTGCTAAATGGTAGCTTCAGTACCTTGGCAGGATCAATCACCGCACAGTAGGCATCATATTCGTGTTCTTCAACGGCGATGTAATATGGTACTTTGAGTAGTTCTAGCGCCTTACTTGTAAACCTTGTATCTGCACGCCCTTTGGAAATAATATAGATCGGATATTTTGGTTGGTGTTCTGGCTTATTGCTCACTCACTACTCCTGCATCATCTTCGTCAATCTTTTCAAGTATTAGTTCACCGTGGAAAAATATTACGGTATCTTCTTGAGTCCAGCCAAGGTTTTCTACCCCTTCGGTCCAATCTTCTTCCCAGGCAGCAATAACTTCTTGCAGTTCGTCTGATGCATCTCCGGAGATAACAGCCCATTCGGAGTTGTCACCGTCCCACAAATGAGCCACTTCTACATCTAGTATGGTTTCACCATCACCAAGAAGATCATAAACTGATAGTCCATCATCACTGATATTATCCAAATCGATAACGGGTGCTTCATCGGTGGCAGTGGTAATAATAACGGTGCCGCCTCTCCACCAAGTACTATACCAAATCATCTTATCTTCTTTTGCCCAGAAGTTAATGTCTTCAATATTCTTCTCGTATTTGGGGCTCAGATTCCATTTAGCCATTTCTATACCCCCGCATCATCTTCGTCAATCCAGCGCTTTAGGATATTACTGTCACGTTCCTGTGGAGGCCACCAGACGCTACGAGTTTTAGGTGTCAGGCTCTGCCCAAGGACCGCCGCAAACGCAAGGAACTCTTCTTGTGTCTTAAAGTTCACAAGGAGTTGCTTCACTGCTTCCATATTACGGACCTTGAAGTCTGGCATATCCTGCCAGTGTTCACGCCAGTTCATATAGTTGTGTTCTGCCCAAGCATCTGCCTCAGTCTCTGGGATTTCGTCAATTCCAAGAAAACCAGCTAGAGAACCTGGGCGGTCCTTTTGTTCTTTAAAGCCGATGCAGTCGTCAAATTCTTCTGGTTTGTTCATCATGTTCTCCTTTATTATATCCACTTTACATTGGGCTGATATTAATGTCAACCGGCTATTTAGCTTTCTTTGCTGCGTGTTTTGCCCGTTCGGCTCTTTCCAGATGGATTCTAGCGGCTCTTTGTTTATAGGTCACACCATCTAGATGGTCAAGTTCGTGCTGAAAGATTCTAGCTGACATCCCACTGAACTTTCTGGTCACGGTGTTGCCATTTGGTTCTGTATAGCGAACCTTGATATTTGCCGGGCGCTTTACTTTAATGAAGAGCCCTGGAAATGATAGACAGCCTTCATCCAAATAGACAGTCTGCTCACCAAAGTCCACAATCTTAGGATTGAAGCACCCAATCACTTCCTCAGCTCGCATCACAAAAAATCGATATGGTAGCCCGACCTGATTAGCGGATAAACCTAGTCCAGATTTCTCTAGCATAAACTTTGCCATATCATTATATAGCTCGATTGGATTCACTGGCATTTGGTCACCAAACTCAAATGGCAATGCGGCAGTCTTTAGGATGGGGTCGGTTGATGCTACTAGATTCATTGTTCTATCCTGCTAAAGTTCTTGTGTTTTGTGAACTCAATAATACTATGGAACTTGTCTCTGCCTGTAGATTTGTGACTGATTACAAATACGTTACCATCCGTGTGCAGGTCTAGAATATCAGTTAGATAGTCATTACCTGCGGTATCAAGTGATGAGTCAAAAACTTCATCCAAGATGAGCAAGTTAGTAGAAGCAGAGTTTCTTAGTTTTGCCAGGGCGCGCCAAGTGAACATGAGTGCTAGGTCTAGTCTAGCCTTTTCACCTTCACTAAATGAGGAATAGGTAAAGTCATCCCTTCCTCTTGATTTGATAGTTTCGTTGAACGAATCGTCGAGTTCAAAGTTGACAAAGAAGTTCATTGAAGCTAGATACTTATTGATGATCTTGTTCATGATGGGAATATACTGACGGATGATTTTGGACTTGATACCACCATCCTTAAGTAGATACCCAGACACCTCGTAGAGTTCTCGGCTGTTAACTAGTTGTTCCTTTTGCTTCTTAAAGTCTGACAATTCGGCATTGATAGTATATAGTTCTGTCACATTATTAGAGCGAGTTTCAGCTGGTTTATTTAGAAGTGCCAGTTCCTTAGCAAGTTCTGCAATGTGCCCAGTCGCAAACCACCTGTCTTTATTTAGATCGGCAATAGTGGCATTCAGTTCATTGATTTGCCTTTGTACTTCGGAGATTTGGTCAAGTCTATCTAGTACTTTTCTCCAACTAATGTCAAGCTTCTCTAGCCCGGCATTCACTTCATCAATCTTTGTTTCCTTAGTTGAGACAACAGTACTCTTAAAGTTATGCTCAATGCCTTGGTGACAAGTCGGGCAGTTGTCGTTTTCCTGATAGAATGCAATTTCCTTAGTGAGTTTCTTAATTCTGTCTTCTAGTGCTTTCTTGGTATCAACTAGTTTCTTGTTCCGTTCAAATGTTCCGGCAAAGCCCGTAATGGTGGATGAAAGATCGGAGATTTCCACATACCTTGCTGATAGTTCTAGGTCAATCTGTGCAATTCGTTCCTGGTGCTCCTTGATCTTTCCTTCTTTGTGCTTGATGATGGCATCATTGTTCTGCTTTAGCCCATCAAGATGCTTACGGTGCATATCCAACTTCTGCTCGCATAGAGCAATACGATAGTCCGTATCACTTATGGAGGTCTTGTTGTCTGCAATTTTGGTCTTAAGTAGGCTATTCATCACCGAGAAGATTTGAATGTCTAGAAGGTCCTCGATTACCTCTCGCCTATGCTGTGCAGGTAGTTGCATGAAAGGCATATAGTTGGCGGAACCTAGGACTACAATCTGACTGAACGACTTGGTATTCATCTGGAGAATGTTCTTCTCTAGAAGGTCCTGGTATTCTTTAACACTTGCAGATTGGTTGAGCAGTTTACCGTCGATTATGATTTCAAAGATGTTAGGCTTCATACCACGACGGACTAGGTATTCTTTGCCACCGGTAGAGAATTCAATCTCGACCAATAGGTCCTTCTTTGTTATGCTGTTGACAAGCTGAGGCTTATTGATATTGCGGAATGGTTTACCATATAGAACATAAAGTAGCGCATCGAGCAGAGTAGATTTACCCGCACCGTTCTCACCGACGATCATGGTAGACTTGGAACGGTTCAGTTGAATTTCAGTAAAAACATTACCAGTAGATAGAAAATTCTGCCACCTGATTTTCTTAAAGTCTAATTTCATAGTTACTCCAGGTTAAGCGCTTCGTGATGCAGGTCCGAGATGAACTTGTTAATGAGTCCTCGGTCTACATTTGTCTCGAGTTGGTCCACATATTTCTTTAGGATGACCAGGGTATCATCTGCTTCATCCACGGTGTCACTGTCGTCATCTAGAGCAAGTCCGATATTATCTTCAATGATCTGTAGATCAAGAACATCAGCTGCCTCTAGTTTCTCCACCACCATATCCAGCCAGTAGGGATTGCTCTTAGCCCTAACGACTAATTTTACAAACGTGTTGGTATAGACAGAAGGATCAAAGTTTAGTACTTCGTCAAGTGTCTTATCCAAGTCGTTATAATACACCTTATGGAAGATACTATATGGATTCTTAATATATGTCAACTCTAAAGTTTCAGTATCAAACACATGGAAGCCCCGAGCATCATCATAGTCCGACCAAGTCATCTCATATGGTGCGCCAAGGTAGTGGATATTCTTTTTGGTAGATTTGGTGTGAAAGTGCCCTGACATGACAATCTGAAACTTGGAAAAGACCGATGGGTCCATGCCGTGCTCATTCATAGCGCCACGATACATTTCAAACCCAGTGAGTTCCAGGTGCCCATACAGAACTGTCGCCGTGGTGTTCTCGATGAACTTCATGCTTTCCACATAGTTTCCAGAGCATACCCAGGGCAGCAGAGCAATCTTAAGTCCATCAATCTCTAGTTCTACTGGTTCAGAATAGACGAACACATTATTATATTGGTTTAGTAAAATATTAGGTGAGTTAACCTCATTGGTGTTTTTGAAGTATGTGCAGTGGTTACCAACTATCACATCTAGCCGAAGACCTTTTTCTTCAATCGGGTCAAACCAAAATTTCTTAGCTCTTTCTAAAGTATAAAAATTTACATACTTTCTACGGTCAAACGTATCCCCGCCATCAATGATGCGCGTGATGTTATGCTCTTCCAGATAAGGAAAGAATACTTTACTATAGAATTTTTCCATATAGTCTAGAAATTTTATGCTATCATTTCTTGCGCCAAAATGCTGATCATTTATCAGGGCAATCTTCATTCATATATCTCCAAGTTCCGTTGTAACAAAGAAGGCACCTTCTTCTAATGTTTACTTCTTTTTCTCCGGCGAACCAATTAGTGATTTCTCATAGCTAGCAATAGCGCGTTCACAATACTTAATCACGGCGCGCATGGACACAACATAGTTATAACGGATGTGCTTTGGTGTGGTCTGATCCATTGCATTGCTAAACATCTGCTGAATAGCCACAGGCACGTTATCATGATCCATAATCTTCCTCCTCTTCCTCGACCGGAATAAACTTGTCAAGTCCTTTTGCTGGTTTAAGTTTCATTTTCTTTTTGGCGTTCATAGTATCTTCATAGTCCTTGATCTTATCACCAGGAATGGTCTTGGCAATGGAATCAGGTAGTGTAAAGTGATCATCACTAAATGGCTGGTCCACTAGCATATTCATGATGCTGTAGGTTTCCATTGCCTTTGATTTCACATAAGCTTGCTTCTTCTCTTTAGCAATCCGCTGTAGGAAAGAGTAGTAGATGATCTGTGTGAAGTAACTAAATGGATTCTGTGATTTTTCTGTAGAGAAGTTATGCAGATACCTACAACAAGTCTCAATGCCGTCCGATATCATATCATCCTTGTAGGAATAGTTGTAGAAGTTCGGGCGGCTAGCTAGTCTAGTGGAGATTTTAACAATACATTCACCAACATACTTTGGAATCTTAGGCTTTTCCTTGCCGGCGCGCTCAGCCTCGTTGACAGCATCAATGTACTCCTTCATCACTTGATAAAGCAGCTTGTTATCGACATAGTGCGCGGGCTTCGGCTTTGCTGTCATTGGTAGTCTCCTGGGTATAATATAGTCATAGTATCACAAACTGTAATAAAGTCAACACAACTTAGTTGATAGTGCCTGTTCCTTCAAACACAGTATCTGCTAGAACTGGAACGGTGGTCATACCTTTCTCAAGATCAAGACACTTTAGATAGAAGTTGATGTATTGGGCGCCCGGAGTAGCGGTAGAGATTATCCCATGCTTAAACAGCACTACATATGGATCATCTTCATCTCTATAGTAGTGATACCTGGAAATACTTCCTTGACTAATTGACATTGGTTTGTGGATGAGCATCTCATTGCTACCCTCAGAGGATACTACTTCGCCGATGAGTTCCTCACCGTTACAAAGCTTAATAAGAAGGTACCGTTCACTCATCTCTCATTCCTACTACATAGATTTTGTAATCAAAGCCTTCACGATCATAGATTTTGATACGTTCGGCAAAGTGCTTTAGTGTATAGTTCTGGCTGGATTTTGTGCCTAGGTCGTCAACGATATCATAAAGGATAGCACCTGTAGCTTCCTTGTCCTCGTGCAGGCGCAGAAGTCGACCGATTGACTGTAGAACTTTGATCTTTGACTTTGACGGAGAGGCGGCAATCATATGCTTAAGTCGATTGATAGAAACCCCGGTTGAGGTTGTTCCCAGGGAAGCTAGAAGTATTGCATCTTCTTCTTGTTCGATTGCGGTACGAATTGCTTCCCGATCAACGGCTTTTACGGCGCCATCAATGTAGAATACATTTTTAGCTTCATCCTTAAGTATATCATATAACACTTTGCCATGTTTGTCAACCAACTTAAAGAAGATAAGTTTGTTTCCTTTAAGGGAAAGCGCCAGATTCTTAATAAAATGGTTCCGCCTATTGTGCCCTACGATAAAGTCAATCTCTTCCGGGTAGGTAGTTCCTTTAGCCTTGAATTCTTTCCTTGACTTTTCTGTGTGCTTTAGTATAATACACTTAATGGTAAGCTTTGAGACGTGCCCATCATTCATTAGTTCTTTTGTGGTAGTAACCGCATACTTTGGACCAAATAGTCCTTCGATGGTGGCAGTGTTTAGGTCCTTATCATCCAGTGTACCCGTAGTGCCAAAGCGATACTTACACTTGGTCATCTTGGAAACAATCTTGATGATCTGTGTAGCCTTGGCAGTATGAGCTTCGTCTACAATAACACACTTAAACTGAGAGTACCATGCAGTCGGAACACTATACTTACCGTTATCAATCGACTGCCAGCAAGCTATAGTGATAGGTTCTTCGATGAGACCTTTGTTAAGCTTGTCGGTAGACTTATGGATCGTGCCCTTATAGCCATATGATTCAAAGTCTGCTGTCATCTGTAGAACAAGACCAGTAGTAGGCACAATGATTAGTTGCTTGGTATTGTACCACATACATAGTATGTAGATGATGAGTGACTTACCAGAGCTGGTAGGAGATAGTAGAGTTCTGCGGCGGGACCTAAGACACTTTACCACCGCATCCACTTGATATTCACGAGGCTCTCTATCTGCAGGTAGGTTCAGAGTCTTGATAAACTTCCGCACCTCGGCTACAGATACATCGTCATATGCTAGCTGATCGTCAAACGTAAATGTATAACCTCTACTGTCACAGAACTTCTTGATCTTATGAGCAAGACCTGCGTAGATTAGCCCAGTCATCATATTGAGAAGTCGTATCTTGCCATCCCAGAAGCCCATCTTGAACTTTGGGTGAAACTTATAGTTCTCTGCAAAGTAGGTAAAGTGATCGTTGAGCTCTGCCATGAGGGCCATATCCGCCACTACTTTTACATAGCTCTCGTTCACATACTGTAGATGAATTCTGTCCATACTCTATCCGCCTACTTGGAATCTCGCCCAGTCGATGGCGTTCTTAATCAAGAAGCCTCTAGTATTTAGCGAGCGGATAATCGAGTCCAGAAGTGCAATCTTTTCCTGCTGAATGCCGATCCGCAGAGTCTGCTTAACCACTTCTTCATCTACGTCGATGTAGTTATTGGCATCGGCTTTAATTATTCTACCAATTGGAGGAAGTTTCCAACCAAGTGCTTCAGTTTCATCCGAAGGTCCCTGAGTAAAAAACTCATACTTGTCTAGCCTTAGTTTCTTGAGCTCTGCCTCATATGCTCTAAGCTTTAGCTTTTCTTCCGTGAAGATACTAAAGTACTTGTGGTGTAGCTTTGGTAGTTTGAGTGCTTCCTCGCCTAGTTCATTTCTATTGATCTCAACATCAACCTTCCAGAGGTCAAAGATATCTTGCAGCTTCATGCTATACTCTTTCTATGTCCAACCAGGCATTAACCCAACCTGATAAACTTTACCGAACCCGCTTCGCGTTGGAAGACAAGCTTCCAAACAAAAATGATTTATGATGTGTTTGATTGTAATGAAACCTATGTTCATTTGTCAGGGTCACTAACCTATTATAATCACGTACTAGTTCAATGTCAACAAAAAAGTGCGCCCATTACAACTTTGTAATGGTATATTTTCTATACTTGAATGTAGCGCTAGATGATACGTAATCAATCCCCTGATCCATAGTATTTAGGTCAAACGAACTAAGAGAGATGGGAAATGCATCCTCAAACTTGAATTCGATGTTAGGTTTCATGGCGCTATTTAGGATCGTCACAGTAATATCAGAAGTGATTAAATCTGTATCACCGTTTTCTTTATTTGCCAGAGCCTTATACTGCTCGAACTTATCTGGGAATCCAAGAGCTTCGAGCCAGTTGTGAATCTCTAGCCAGTTTGAGAGATTTTCGTCGAGCTTAAACGCGATCTGAAGATCCTCGTAGTCGATATGATCCCCAGGGATAGGAATTTTTACAAATGGGGTGGGCTGTGTAGTAGATGGCATGGAAATACCTGGAATGGTAACATTCTGTAGAAAAAACGAAGTAGTTGGCGCTCTTGTAAGCACCATCTTGAAACCTACCGGAGATAGAAAATTGACATTATCGGGTTGTGTATTCAAGCTCATTACAAATCCTTTTCTTCTTCCTACTCTATTTATATGCTAAAAAGGGGGAGCCCGAAAGCTCCCCCGATCTTAGTTGTGGGCGCCGAAACTTATAGTAGGTTCTGAACGATGATCCGGCGGTAATACCGGTTGGTATCTTGAGTGATAGCGCCATTGCCCTCGGTAGTACCTTCGGCAAATGGGTTGGCAACCATGGCATAGCGGGTCTTGAAGCCGATCTTGGGCTGGAATGAACTGGTATCGGTCGCACGAACCATTTGTAGAGGAACGTAGGGGCAATAGAATAGACCAGCATCGAACTTACCAGCACCCTTATAACCGACGGTCATATAGTTAGTGCCAGCATATGGGTCGATGTAGACCTTCATGCGGCCGTTAAGAACACCAGCGAAGGTATTGCCGGTGTCATCAACATTTAGGTTGTTGCTGTTTAGAGCAGGAGCATAGTCAAGGACACCAGCCATTTGTAGGGCTGAAGCAACATCAGATGAACAGATCACGATGTTACCCTTACCGCGACGAGTGTCACGGGCAATCTTGTTAGCTTCACGCTCGATCTGGAACATTAGACCCTTGAACTTCTCAACTGACCAGCGGCCGTTTGAGTCGGTGTCTAGGTCAAAGATACCAGCAGTAGTAGTATCGGATGAAGCACCCTGAACGGCGGAGACGTTAATGGCGCGGACAACTTCACGGTTGATGTCGGCAATTAGTTCGGCTGATAGGATGTTAGCAAGTTCGCTCTCGGCATCTAGACCGTGGATTGACTTGAGGTCCTGCGCAAGTTCCATTGTGTACTCGGCCTTTAGAGCACGGGTAACAGCGGTTGCAGTAACCTTCTCGACTGAGAAGGACATTTCAGGAATTTCAACAGTTGAGTTACCGTATAGTTCACCGACTGAAGTAGCAAGACCGGTAGCATAGTTATAGGTGTTTGAACCGGCGTTGTTAGAAGAAGTAAGGTTGGCACCGATATTACGGCCACCAGCTAGGTTAACAGTAGTGTTACCGGAACCGATGGTTGAGAAGCCGGTGTTGGCTTCATTGTAGAAGGCCTCGGGACCGTTCTGAGCACCATAACGGGCGCGCATGGCGAAGATTAGACCTGAAGGGCCTGTCATGGCCTGAACGCCGCAGATATCATATGCCATTAGGTTAGGCATTGAACGACGGACAAGTGAGATTAGGACTGGGTCGAAATTGTCAATGGATGAACCAGTGACGTTGGCTGGTGACTCGCCAAGTAGAGTGTGACCTTGGAAAGAGCCGCTTTCGCGTAGCGCAATTTCTGTGTTCTCTAGTAGAGTAGCAGTAATGTCGCGGCGCTGGGCGCTAACGATTGGGGCAAGGTCAGCATGCTCTAGAATTGGCTGCCACTTATTGCGTAGGTTTTCTTCTGTGAGATTCATAATTCTTTCCCTCCTATGGGTGATTAGTTTTTTTATTTATAAGAACTTATTTCTTAGTGGTTTTGGCGATGGCTTGGGCATACCGATTCATTGTAGGGTCCGCAATTGTGGTTTCTGCTTCTTCAAAGATTGAAGTTGGGGCAACAAATGATTCGGTGAATAACTCTGAGGTTGCTGGTTTTGCAGTGAAGTAATTTTCACGAACGAGTTCTAGCTTTTCCTTGTACTCTTCAACCGAGTCAAAGCTTAGGTTTTCAGCAATATTGCGTAGCTTTTCTACTTGAGTAATGGCAAGACCTTCAGCAACATCCTCGAATGTAGCTTCTAGTGTGGCTTCATTGACTAGTGAAGTGAGTTCGATGTTTTCATTGATTACTTCATCTAGCTTATCCTCAAGGGCTTCAAGTTGAGCCGATAGTTCACCAACGATATCTAGACGCTCATCGGGAACATCGATGAAGTTCTCGGCGAATAGGTTACGAAGGCCTTCAATAAAGTTCTCTGTGGCTTCAACCCGAAGTGAAGAATCAATGGCAATCTGATTTTCTTCGAGCCATTCTTCTACAATGTGGTCAAGATACTTACCAAGGCGAGTTTCAATCTCTTGCGTTTCTTCTGCAAGCTGTTCTTCAAAAGCTTCCTCGAGACGAGCAACTTCTAGTTCAACTTGGATTGAAACTGCGGCTTCAAACAGAGCAGTGGTCTTGGCCTTGAACTCTTCGGATAGGTCCTGGCCTTCAAAAAGAGCATCAACATCCTCACGAACCACACCAGTAGCACGAATTGAGTTCTTATTCTTGGCAGAGTTATCAACCGCGCCGGGCATCTTGTTCTTGGCAAATTGAGCAAGAACCTCACTGAACTTGTTGAGGTCTTCCTTGCCCATGCCGCCCATAGCAGCAACGACTGAGGCCATGAGTTGAGTGCGACCCTGATCACCACCACCAGACCCCTTGCCTGGAGCAAGTGTATCGGATGCAGCGGATTCGTCAACGGGCTCTAGGTCGTCTTCTTCATCGTCTAGATAATCTTCTAGATCGTCAATGTAGTCATCTTCTGGTAGTTCGGACATATGTAATCTCCTTGATAGATTATCTGGTATTTATAAAAGTGGTGATCTTAGGTTTTAAGACTTGGTTAGACGATTGAGATATGACTTGAAAGCTTTAAGTTTATTGGCTTCTGTGAGCTTACGAGTTCTGGCTAGAGTTTCGATATCCTTACGGGCGCGATCTGCAATTTGTTCTGCGACCAGAGCGCCCTTTGAGTCATACCAATATTCAACTCCCTCCATGATGCCATTAACAAATGCATCGGGGGCAGAAGGATCGGCTACAATATCTGCGGCGGTTGAGATACGGAAGTCTTCTTTAACGTATTTGATACCATTTCTATTTTCTAGTGAACCAAGGCCACGGGAAGAAACTCCAAGCCGAACTCCATCCTCGATAAGTCCACGAGCAATATTTCCCATTGGAGTATTCATGATTTTAGCTTTGCCGTTCCAGTTATTACCTTCACGGACTAGACTTACAATCATATGTGACACCCGGTCAAGATTAATTGCAGGAGTGTCAGGGTGCCCAAGTTCACCAAGGGCGCGCCCACAGCCCACAAGTTCCTTTGTATATCTGTTTACCTCATTTTCCATAATGCTAGCAGGATAGCACCGACCATTACGATTGGTGATCTCTGCTTGCAAGAATGGGCCTTGGATGTATAGCGACTTGGTGCCATCTTCCTTGGCTTCAGTCACATACTTTACATCTTCGTTAATTTCGGTAATAAGCTTCATAGTTTATTCCTGGGTGAAATACGGTGACGGCAATGTGCCTTGCTTAGCCAATTCAAGAATCAAAAATCCGTCAGTGCCACCGATCAAATCTACTACTAAGGTTGCAGTGGAATCTAGAGTAAGTGGATTGCCACAACCAGCAAAATCAAGATATGCAGTAGAGTCAAAGACTGCCACGGTATTGGCGCCACGCTTTACTCTCCAATAGGCACCTGCGCCAGATGAACTTCCGCACCAAGCCTGGGTGATATATGCTCCAGTTAGAACTTCAGAGCCGATAGCGACGTTAGAAACAGAATTATTACCTGCAATAGTGATAGTAGAATTGGCAGTGAAATGCAGTGTTGCTGATAGATTCTTTCTATTTGCTTGAATACTATATGTCATTTAGACCCCCAGTAGTTCTTTGTTTTCAATAGCAAACGAAAGCATGGCATCAAAGCCAGCAGCATTTCGTTCCGCTGTGATGATAAACTCGTTAGCGTTAGCTTCTGAGAGTGAGTTAATAGTTGCACTCATTAGAGCAACTTCCTTAGCGGTCGGCAGCCGTTCCGTGTGATCGGCAAACTCAAGAATAATAGGCACACCATAATCTGTATCAAGAATTGACTCTAACTTGATTACGTCTTTTTTCTTGCGAGTAACAATCTTGCCGTTTGGTTCGCGCACGTTAATCTCACTGTATGAAGCAGACTTAGCATCTTCCTTCATTGTTTTGGCGCCATTAAGCTTTTCTCTGAGTCTAGCTTTTCTACGATCGGCTGAACACATTGTAGCTTCGTTCACTTCGGCATCTCTAGGAGCATCATAACCATGGCGCTCTGGCTTACGCTTAATGTACTTGATGGTTTTGGCTTTGAACAGATCGTCGTCATTGCCATTGGCATCAGGAGTTACCTCTAGCCTATGAGCATCAAGAAACCGCTGCTCGTCTGGTGAACGGACCCGGAGATACCCAGTGGCCTTTGAGGCCTCGCCTTTTTTAGGTTCAAGGAACTGTGAGAATTTTTTCATAGATTAGTCCTCGTCATCCAGGTCTAGGTCGTCTAGGTCTAGATCATCCAAGTCTAGATCATCGTCATCAAAGTCGTCGGCGTCATCATCAAAATCATCTTCATCGTCTAGGTCCAGATCGTCATCCTCAAGTTCATCTTCTTCAGTGAACAGAGTGCGGCTAAAATATTCTTTGTGTTCAAGCACCCGATTGGTGGCTTTACTCTTAAGAAGTTCTGATACTAGCTCTTTCGCGGTAGTTGGTGATTCATTCATTACTGCCTCTACGATGTTTTTGGTCTGACTCATAATTGTCTCCTTCTTACCGCTTATTTATTAGGCATCCTTCAGGATGGTATCTTCACCATCACTGGTAATGCCAGACATTGCTACTAGTGTTTCGTATTGAACCCGCCCTGCACGCCCACCTTTGCCTACGGTACGAAGAACCCAACCTACGTGAGCGGCACCAGAGGCAACACCAGACACAGTAGCGGTAGCAAGAGCTGCCTGCCCGGTTAGGGTGTGAGGTTGAGCACCAGTTCCAACCGAAGCAAGATTGATTGCAGGACCATCGGCATTGGTGGCTAGTTGGATCGCAGTAGAGTTTGCGACGATGACAAAATAGTTGTTGTTGTTGGCAAGACCACCAACGGCTGTATTTGCAGCTGGAACACGATAGTTAACAATATCATTGTTACTTAAGAAAAGAGTATTGGCACCTAGAGTGATAAACCCTTTAACGGTAGAGTTCCCTACTGTAACTGAGGTAGAGTTAGCAGAAAATGTAATGGCGGCAGGCGCGGCTACAGCGACGGTAGGAGCCGTTGTGTATGAGTTGCCAGGAAGAACAATGTTTACAGCAGAGATGCGACCGGTTGAGTTGGCAGTAGCATTGGCGGTAGCAGTACCGCTTACTGTAACCGCGGCATTAGCTGTATAACCAGAGCCGGTGAATGTTACTTCATATGCCACAACCGAGCTGTTTGCAACTCCAATTTCTGTGGTATCAAGACCAAACACTCCGGTTGTCTGCCCGCTAATGAAAGCATCAGGTGTAGTATTGCCGTATAGGTTGGTTTGAGTAGTTGAATTTGCAACTTGCTTTAGCTGTGATACACCCCACAGGACTGAGTTAGCAGTGTTGTCCGTATTGCCCCATTGTGGCATGAGAAGTCCTCCTTGTTGAGTTCTTTATATTTATCATATTGTATTATTCAGGAATAGCAGTAATTCTAATCTTTTCTCAATAGCTTAAAATCGTGAGCATCAAGTTTGCCGTTCTTGTTCTTGTCGAGTTTGTGCTGCTTACCTTTTAGCGCCTTTGCTTTGTCATCACGATACGCTTGAGTGCGCTGTGCAAGGGTTCCGACTCGAGTTTTATCCTCGTAAACAGCCTCGTCAGCACCGGGGTCATATCCCTTGCGCTCTTTTTTACGCTCGATGGTTTTGACAACTTCTTCCCGCTTTTTCATTTCAGCTGAGGTGAGTGTCTTCTCATCCATATATTCTTCTTTAATTTTAGCGTGGTACGTCTTCGTCGGCCCATGATAGAAAGGAACCTTGGGGCGGAGCTTGTTATATCTCCAGCCTTTTTTCCAATCTTCTTTTGAAACCTTGCCGTGCATTTCTTTATGAGCATACCAGCCGTCATCTTCAACTTCTTCGTTGAGTGGTGTGCAACCTTTTACTGAGCTTCCCACTTTTCTAGTTTTTGCTACCGCCTCGGGATATGTCAACCCGTTTCTCATATGGAGGTTAAGTCTGTTTTTAACTGCGTCTGTTTGCTTGTCAAAGTGAGCGTCGTATGCCTTCGCGTTTTCGTCAATAACAGCTTCTTCGTTAGTCGCTTTGACCTTAACACTTACCTGCCCCGAACCAGGGAAGCGTTTCCCGATCTTTTTGGCCGCAATGGTAGCCATTTTTGCTGACTTACGGAACTTTTCGGGAGTAGGGTGTTGTCTGCCGCTTTGGCTCTTGTCTAAGTAATCTGCGAGCTTCTCTTTAGACAGCTCATGAAGGTCAGCTTCTTCGTTAGTTTTCTTCTTTGATTTTGCATACTTCGCGGTAATCGTATTCATTGCATGGCCGATTGCCTCAGCTGGGGTGGGAGCTTTGAGTGCGTAACTATAGAAACCACGTTTGCGGTAATGTGCTTCTTGCGGACTCATTTCTTCGTTAGCGGCCATACCCTTCTTGGCTAGGCGCTTAGCAACATTTCTGATTACGTTACCATACTCATCCTTGTGCACCTTAGTCTTGGAATAAGGCTGATCGAAAGGCGGCTTATCATTTTTTGCACGAAGGAGCTTAAAGTCATGGGCATCAAGTTTGCCGTTTTTATTGGCATCAATCTTGTGCTGATTGCCGGTAAGAGGGCTTTCATTGATATCGTCAAAGCACTCCTTGTCAAACTCATTTTTGTACTGAGAAGCAATTTCAGATGCCTTCTCGTCGAGCATGCGTGAAAGTTCAAAATAGACTGAACTTGCTTTTTCCTTTAGGATATGGTCGATGATGCTCATAGTTGTTCTCCTGTGTACCTTCTATTTATTTAGGCGGCTCGCTAGGCTGAGCTGTTGGTTGCTGATCTGGCTGCGGAGTCTGTTGCTCCATAGGTTCGCCGTATTTCTTTTTATCTTCTTCAATTTCTCTATCAATATCTTGAATATCTTCCTCAGACTGCCTAAGCACATTTTTACGAACCCAAGAAATAGAGTAATATTTGCCTACAGCATCGTCCAGGTCTCTCAGCATTGATATCCTATCACGAAGAATTTCAGTCTCTTTAAGTTCCGCAAAATAGTTGTCCTGCCCATAGTCATATGTAATGGCGGTAGCAAATTCAGGCCATTCTTCAAGTGTCACGGTACCTTTGAGGATAAGTTGAACCTTTAGAGCTTCAGTAAAGATAAAGGAGAACCTAGACCGTAGGCGATCAATGAATTTGGAAAACTTAATTTCGTCACGGCTAATCTCTGCTGAACGCCCAACACTAAACTGTGTCTCTGGAAGAAGCCGTGTGATGGGAACATTCAGTGACTTAAACAAGTTTTGCTGGAAGTAAACTACGTCTTCAATCTGGCCTAGGTTCTGCCCTCCTGCTAGTGTAGAGATTTCTGTGCCGCGGCTGCCTTCACGCCTAGGTAGCCAGAAGTCCTCTAGCATAGTCATATGTTTTCTATCGTCTCTGATTTGACCAGTCTTGGAGTCATAGACAACTTTATTCTTGAACCGAGTCATAATATCGCGTAGATATTGTTCAGCTTTAATCTTTGGTAGATTGCCTACGTCAATATAAAAGATACGACGTTCTGGCGCTCTGGAAATACGATAGATAACAAGTGAATCTTCGAGTGACTTAAGTTGATTGAGTGGCTTAATAGCCTTATGGAGATATGAGTATGTTTGGTCACCATCTGGATTTGTTAGGCCACTTGTGCAGTAGATAATAGAATCCTTAGCAATCTTAATGCCCGAGGCGGTACCTGATCGCCCAATACCCGGAATTGTTTTAATGAAGCCGGCTTCATTATAGATATAGTACTCGGACTTTATCTCCTGCACGATTACATTGTTTTCAGTTTTATTCTTTTTGATCTCTCGTACTTTACGGATTTTTCTGCTGTCAATGTACCTAAGTTCTTTGATCCCAGCTTTGGTATCTTTTGGATCGACAGTAATATGGTATGGAAGCCGCCCGTCCACATACCAACGTCTAAAGATATCGTAACCATTATGCTTGAAGTCATATAGTTCTAGAATAGTTTGAAACTCATCTCGGATAATATTTTTTACTCTATCGGGCTGTTTTAGATTTTCAAGGTTAATTTCTACTACCTTGACTCCGGCTTCGCCTACAATAGCCTCGTTTACAATGTCATCTAGCGCCTGGTCAATTTCCTGCGCCAGAGTCATTTCTCTGTATTGGTTTACTAGCTCAGTTTCGTTGCGAACTACTCCATCAAGGTCCAAATAGGACCCTTGGATGCCGCCTTCGACCACCATGGACCCGTCAATTCTATCATCGGCTACAAATGAAGGTAATGGCTTTACTGCGTTATTGGCTCTTTTAATCTCGAATCCAAATAGATCCATAGTGTCACTTCTTTCTATCTGTATAGATGTGGGCGGAGTTTCCCCCGCCCACCTTTCATTATTTAGATAACAGTACCATCGACTGTGGTGCCGCGAGTAACATCAAACCAATCATACTGCCATGTGACATTGAAAGTTTCAATGGTGTCAGTCTGATCCCAGTCTAGGTCGATACTTGAGATTTCTGAAGGCCAGCAACCGTTAAAGCGATATTCTCGCAGAATTTCACCCTTCTTACCAAACTGAATGACCTGAGCGGTAGACTTATATTCTGCTGGAGCAGAACTAGGAAGGTTCCGAGCGTTAGTAAGATTGGTATTCATTGCGGAAGACCAAGCCTCAAGTGAATTTCGGATGGCAAAGTCTTCATCATTGATAACAGTAGTGGACCACGGTTCAAATGTGCGGTCACCGACCACCTTCATTTTACGCCCAAAGTAAGGAACCTCAACCGTGCCAAGATTAAAGGCAGGAAGAGAGGTAGTCCGAACAAGAAACGGAATCTGAATATCCGCAACCGGGTTTACCGGGTTAGTGATAGTAACCTGAAAGAGTGTTGGGCGAGCTCCACCAAACTTAAGATTACTTCTCATGTCGTTAATGTTAAAAGCCATTTATTTCTCCTATGTTTCTTTTATTTATTAGCCGACAATGGCGGAGAACTCAATGCCACTTCTGACAGCAACGAAGTTCAGTTGAATGTAATTGATTGACTTGGCGGGCTTGACATAAATGTCACCTACGAATCGGTTACCGTCAATGACCTCGGCGGTGTTGTTTGTTTCATCACAAACCACCTTATAGTCATAGATACCCCGACGGCCCTGAATATCCCGTAGGAAAGGCTCGATTAGGTTGCGGAACTGAGTGCGGGTGAACTCATCGTTGAATTCAAAGATTGTGGATTGAGCCGCATTTGCAACGGCTTTCTCAAGAACAATGAATAGGCGACGAACATTGATACGATCAAAGGCGCTTGGCTTTGAGAGAAGTGTCTTATCACCGAACAGCATGCTGCCATAGCCAGGCTGTGTTACGACTGGGTTAACGCTTGACTTGTATAGAACGTCACGATCGGCCTTTGATGGGTTATAAGATAGCTTGATGCTATTCTTGATCTGCCCGCGATTGATACCGGCAGGTGAGAACCATGGGTCACGATTAGCGTCGGTGCGAACACAGAGACCGGCAATGTCACCGTTTAGCGGAATGTAGCGATACAGATCATTGTACTTGTCATAAATGTACTTGTAGCCGCTATCCATGACTCCATATGAAGATGATCTCATGTTGTTTCTCATGGCAACAATGTCTGCTGCGGCGGTGATGGGGTTATTAACAACCGCTTCCCGTCTTGGTGAGACAAACACAATACAATCCTTGCGAACCTCGGCAACATTGTCGATGAGATAGTTACCTAGCTGCTCTCCAGTTGAACCGCCTCTTGACTTACCGGTCATGAGAAGTGAGATATCGATGCCGGCGGTGGTAGCAAAGAGGTCATAAGCAGTCGCTAGGCCACCAAACAGAATAGCATCTTCTGTGGCAGTATCAACTCCGCCGACAAAAGATAGGGTCAGAGGAACCGTATTTGTAGATGCAGTAAGGGATGCGGCGGCCGCGGAGGTGGCTAGCGCACGATCTGATGCAAACCAAATAAACTGTGACCGGCTATTGATAACATTCTTGTAATAGTTTGTGCCACCATCTGATAGCTTGGCATCAGTTGCGCGTGATAGACCTGCGTAGACTTCTAGCACGGTGCCGGGATTGCCTGTAAATAGGCCGTCCTCGTCAGCAACAACTACGTGAAGTTCGTCATTGACATTGGTGCCGTATGAATTCTGGAATTCGGACTTCCCTGGGGCTTGGTTGACTTGGTTAAAGTATTCCCAGAAACGAGGGACGGTCACGGTATCAACCGCACCGGCAAGTTTTAGAGGCTGATCAAGTGATACGGAAAATGCAGCATAACCAGCGGGCAGATTTGATCCGTTGGCATATACAGTGGTGCTGGTTTCACCTAGGCCCGTGATCTTAATTGTTTGTGTGCCGATGGTGCTATTACCAACTGTGATTACATCACCGACAGTGAATTGGGCCTTAACAGTAATTGCATATGGCGCAGAGTTATCATTAACAAGTGCGCCTGTGTTTGCAAGAACAACCTGAGCAGTGTTGCTGCCTACGGCTAGTGTTAGCTTAGTTGCAGCATTGCCAAATAGTGTGTTGCTTCCGACGGTGCCTAGATTAACATTTGAACTATATTGAGCGGCTGAGTCACAAACGGAAACTTTAAGCGTATTGCCAAGAGCGCCAGGGTAACGAGCAACATAGTCCACGGCGGCATCGAATGTGGCTTGTTTTGCTTCATGATCGTCTGAATTGAGAACGGTATGAGCAGAATTTGAAGTGGAAAGGCCGGTCCCGGCTACAGCTGATAGAAGCGAAACGTCCTTAGCGCGGCTGACATAGAGCGCATTGCTATATGAAAGAAAGCTGGCAGCGGTGAACCAGGTTTCTGAGTTTAGGTTCGAAGGCTTGCCATATAGAATAGCCAGTGAGTTTTCTGAGTCAACTAGTTGTAGTTTGTCAACCGGGCCCCAACGAAATACGCCGCCGATGGCACCAACAGTAGATGAAACTGCTGGAACTACGCTAGTGATATCAATTTCGCTGATGTTGATGCCTGGGCTGACCTGGAATCCACCTCCACCTGAGCCAAAATTAGAAACCGCCATGTTATTCTCCCTTTAGAAGTGTGTGATTCATTGCTTATATTTATACTTTACCCATTTACAGGAATTCTAGCCGCACAGTCTTGACTCAAATGTATCGCCAGGCTTAAGTTCCACTATATCTTCGTGTTCCTCTTGCCCGGTTTCAATAAAGCCGAACGGAATCAGTTCTCTATCCCATTCATCTTCCGTTTTTTCTCTTAGTCGCATGAGAGTATTAATGTCCGTCATGTCTTTAAAGTACTGCTGGTCGGATAGCCAGGCAAATAGTACTAGTCCCATGACCAAATCATCGTGACAACCAGACTCGGCCTCGAATGAGTTGGCTTTCTTTGAGAACGTAGATATTTCTTTAATAGTTTGATGATCGCGAAGAATAAGTTGGTTCTGTTCGATGAGTAGTTTGAGAATAGAACATCCGACCGCCTTAACAGATTTTGTGGTTCGGACGCCAATGTCAGACCCAGAACTAAAGCCAGATGAGATTTTCTTACCAGCCCTACCAGCACCCTCAGTAAATAGGATATTTTCATACTCATATTCTTGATAGATTGTGTCGGCAACTTGTTGCCCGATATCATTGGATTCCACCAGAATGGCGGCATTGTTGTACGTCTTTGCAATTCGATGGATCACTTCGGCATAGTCAATCGGTGAAATTAGATTATTTCGGTAAACCATTACTTGCCGGTAAGGCATGGCAGTGGTATCGATCAACTGAAATGCAGAATAGTCAAGACCCTTACCTCGTGACACATCACACACCATTACATATTTGTTATCCGGGATTGGAGCTTCGTACTGAGAAACACCTTCCCCAGCAAGTCGAGGGAGTTTGAAAGTCAGTTCTTTTAGCTTCCAGCCAGCAATGAGAGTGCCAGAACTGCCTAGGAATTCACAGCAGTGTTCTTGGTTGAACTTTTCCGTATCGTTACCCATCGCTGCTAGAGTATCTTTTTTCCAGGTCTCATCTCTCCCCGGCACTTCGCTCCACATAACCTTAATCGGATTAAAGTTATTGGTCCCATCATTGGCACCAGCCCAAAGTTTATGGAAGTGATTTAGCCCGTTTGGAGTAGACACAAGCACAATTTTTGTGGACTTACCGGACGAGATAGTAGGTAGTACTGATGTGAAGAATTCTTCCCAGTTAGCAATAAACGCGGCTTCGTCGATGAACAGTAGGTTAATGGCATAACCACGGATGTTGTTGCCACTGGTGGCAGTAGCAATAACTCTGGAGTTGTTTTCTAATTCAAACGAACCCTTATTCCATTCGCGCACACCTTGCTGAAGCCACTTGGGTAGATGCTCATAAGCAAGCTGAATCTTACTTAGAATTTCTCGGGCGGTATCGCCTTTGTTTGCAAGTAGAGCAACCGTTTTTTCAGAGTGGAATAGAATGTACCAAAGAATAAACCCGCAAGTAGTGGTGCTGTTATGGGATAAAATTCCATTGGTATAATAGCGATGCTGTTCATGATTAATACCAAGATCATACATATTAACAGAACGGGCTGTCTTTGTGACTGATATAATCTTTTCTAACCCAGTGTCAGTAATGATTTCATCACCTAACATTAAGTCTTTTATGAATTTTTGCACATCATTTTTCAAAAACACTATATGCATATCAGCTGCGTTTAGTGTTTTTGTTTCTGTTACTAGTTCCCAGACATTATATTCAATAGTTTTGTGGGATTCCGAAATGGGAACCACACCGTCACTTGATGTAGTATAAAAACCGGTTAGGCTGAAGGACTCAATGAATTTTTTGTCGCTTTCCTTAGCGCCCAGACTGCTTTCATTATAACTAGATGTTCTGGTAAGTTGCTCCCACCAAGAGACTTTGGTAGTATGTGATGCTTCTCTCCAAAGTCGATCAAATACGTTTGCCTCTTCCTCATCAATAGAAGATAAGTAAATGTATACTTGTTTTCTAAAAACATTATAGTCGTCTTCCTGCAACCACCGTAACCTGTAGTTATTTACAAAAAGACTAATTTCATGAATCGTGCTAATAGAAAGCTTTGCCCAACCAGAGTCTAAAAACTTAATTTCTACCTTTGTGCCCCCATCAACACATTTTCCGGTCTGGCGAGCCGTGGTGATAATAGTATAGCGATTATCCGCCATACTGGTAATCATTTCCTTTTGGTAATCATACATCTCGAATGGGATTAGACCTTCGTCGACGTTAATGATCTTCATGTAAGTTTCACAGAAGTATACTGGGTCCTGTGAACACTTTAGATACTCTTGTACTAGGGCGGGAGTCCAGTCAATCTGAACTCCGCCTTTCTTTAGATTGTGATTGCCATTGTAGCCCTTAAACTCACTGCTCATCTTTACTTGCTTGCATCTGAGCAATCATCATTTGCAACTCAGCAGTGCTACCGACAAACAGATTATTTGTCACAGGAGCAGCGGCCGCTTCTGTAGCACCGAGCACTTTACGTCGCTTTATATCCAAGTCCACTAAGTTCATACTTACATCTGCCATAGTCTTAAGTATGCCATTGAGCACTTCGTATGACTTTGGGTGCTGAGACTGGCTAGCAATGCCGATCATTTCATCTACTGCGGACTTGGTTTCCTCGAGCACATCATAGAGTGTTGACCTGGCATGATCAAAGTCTACCGTATCTACATTCTCAGTTTGAACTAGTGTAGGACTTTGTTTTTCTGGTTTGTATGGAGTAAGTCCTAGTGCGTTATCTAGTGTTGACATTAGTTATCTTCCGTGATAGTATTAACGAACCCATAATCATCACCTGCATCGATAGAGGCAATGTCGATTGTGCCAGTGTTGGCTAGAGTTCCATAATAGTTAATTGGGTTTCCTTGGTTATCAAGCCCGGGTGTAACATCAACTGAAGCACTAGCACTGTTAGCGGTAAGTCCGTTGAATATATCGCCAGTTGCCGTTTTGATTATTGCAGCGCCAGGCTTTTTGACCGGGCCGTAAATATATGCCTTCATAGTAAACTCAAGTGTATAAGTTAATGCTCTCCTCTGGGTGTATTCACCGGCATAACTATCTTCGACTGAAGTAGAGTTGAGGATGATAGGAATATCATGAACGATGTTCATTTCAGGAATAACCCTTACGGACGCCGTCCATTCCGGAGTAAAATATGGTAAGATTTGCTCAATGATTCTAGTTCCATCCTCAACATTCTTCACCATTATATTCAACGAAAAGTTAATGTTGTATGGGACCGGGCCGTATTGAAACTGAACTTTATTGGGAGAAGTGCCTACCGCTACCATCTTATTGATAGTATTAAGTTTACGGTCTGCCGCATATTCTAGAGTATTCATTTCAAACGACATGATAGGCAGACTTATTCCCACCGCCTTATCCATGCCAGGATCGTTGTCTACTCTTGATAGGAACTTATCTTTAGGGCCATAGGTAAGCGGCACTTTAAGTGTTTGCAGGTGAGTTCCATCTGCGGCTTCGCGGTTGATGTAGATATTATTGAATAGAGTTCCAAACAGAATGACGTATTTCCTGATCAGCCCATGGTGCCAAGTTTGACCAAACATTTAGAATGCTCCCTCTGAAAACGGATCAATATCACTGAAGTCAATAAAGCCATTAGCATTAGATTGGAAGTATTCAGAATCGTCGCCGGCATCCTGCAACTGTGTATCTAAGTTGAACTCACTTCGTATAATGCTGTAACCAGCAGAGGTGACAATGTTCTTTCCTTCGTGAGTTAGAATACCGAATGCGCCCATGTTTGTAGTAAGCTTGGCTTCGAGAGCGTCAATTTCATCGATGCCTGTATTTAGTTGCTCTCCTGAATACTCGAAGAGTTCACAGGTTAGATCATACACTTGCATCCCGCCTAACTGATAGAAAATAGAGCGATCATTAACATACTTGACCGCATATAGTTGTGGGCGATTTGGATTTAGTGTAAAGTAAATAAGATCGCCTTCTCTGGGCTTCTCTTGGTTTGAAATGTGCCGTATCTCATTATCAAAGGCCCTAAGTGATACAGTAAGAACAATCTGATCCCGCATTTCAAGCCCGAATTTAGACAGGAAGACTCCATCACCTTCAAAACCATCGACACTCTTAATGTACATTTCAATATCGGTGGATGAGTTATATTCGGATACTGTATCAGCACCATACAGTTCATCCTTGGCAACAATAGTGCGAGGGCAATACTGAACATCAATGCCGTATACTTTAATAGATTCCACTACAAGGTCCTCAATGAGTGTCTGTTCCATTGAGGACTTGAAATTATTAAAGTATGGATTTACCGGCATGTACTATATCCTATCTTCACGAAGTATATGCTACGCGATCATATCCAGAACTGGCAGCGAATAGGACGAAATCATTTCTTCTTCCATCTTTGCAATTTCTGCATTTGCATCGTCCAGGATTCTATCACCATTAAATGTGACTCCGCCGGGAAGTTGCATACCACTGTATTTAGATATATTGGCGCCCCAGTTTGCTTTGATCTTTGCTGTAGCATAGTTCTGTAGCCAGCGGTCGTTCCAAACGTCGGTATAGACAGCAGGATCGAGTATTTCGTATGCTTCAACCAGCAAGAACTCTCCTACGTTAACCCGTGACCAGTTGAAGTCAATGTGTAGTTTATTTGAGTGCCGCGTGTATCGGATAGGAGCCTTGCCGACCAGCATTTCAGAGATTAGAGCCAGCTTTTCCATGGCCATATAGTATGGAACCATTGAAACAGAAGTAAGCGTGTGGATATCGTTCAAGGCAATCTGATATCGTAGATTAAAAATGTCCGCGTTGGCGATGGATGGATCATCGACGTTAAAAATTGATACTGCGCCGATGATGTTTTCGGGCAGAGTAATGTACTGGTTATCTATATCCTGCTGTGTCACTTGATGCTTGTAGTAGATTTTCTCGGTGCCGTCAAAGTGATAGTCCCAGTAGTATCGTAGCGCTTCGTCAATCCGATCGTCAATCTGATCGTCGTCTACGTTAATTTCAATTACGGGCTTACCTAACTTACGGAGGCAATATTCTTTGAATTCAGCTTTATTTGTTGGTGTTGCCATGGTATTTCTCGCTATAAATAGGTGCGGGATAATGCAACTATATGGTTGACTTTATTACTCCGTGTATTTATAATAAGAAAATAGTCTGGACATAGGTGAACATGTACACAATTGCAATTATTGATGCGGTGGGGTTAAGTTATGACGGTGAAACCCTAAGCAAGCGAGGCCTAGGTGGCTCCGAGTCGGCGGTCATTTACATGTCGGCAGAACTGGTAAAACTTGGTTATGATGTAACTGTTTACAATAATTGTGAGAGTCCATACTCTAGCCCTGGTGTCTATAACGGAGTATCGTTCAAGCCTCTACGCGAGGTGGAAAATCCAGAGTACTATGAATACGATATCGTCATTGGCTTCAGGTCCGTAGCGGCATTTGTCCCGCATGAAGAAAGGGATTCGCTCAACGCTTTCGCCCATCTTCCAGACTTTAGTCCTATAGTTGATGCCGCATTGCACAAAATCCTATGGATGCAAGATACGTTCTGTCATGGCGATCATTTGATTGAGCAATACCTGAACGACGGCGTGATCGATGAAGTGTTTACTCTCTCAGATTGGCATAGTTCCTACGTTTCACATGCTGACCATGGCAAAAAGAGAATGTCCGAAAACTTCCATCAGAAGATTTTCCAGACCCGCAACGGCATCAAGAAGCACATTGACTGGGTAGATATCAAAGATAAAGACCCGAACCTTTTCGTATACAATGCGTCAGTGTCAAAAGGAATGGCCCCGCTGGTCGAAAAAGTTTGGCCTATTGTCCACAAAGCAATTCCTCAAGCCAGACTAAAGATTATCGGCGGGTATTATAGGTTCAATGATTGCGACATGCCTGATATGTTTGAACAGAACTATCTGAGACTTAAAGCACTGTGCGGTGATTCCATCGAGTTCACCGGCATTATCAAGCAATCGGAAATCGCTAATATTTTAGCCAAAGCCGCCTATACCATCTTTCCGTGCGCTGATCCAGAGACCTTTGGTATCTCCACCCTAGAATCCATCTACTATAATACCCCAGTATTCACCTGCGAGTTTGCAGCGCTAGAGGAAACAGCAATTGATTCCGCATCATACAAGATTAGATATCCAGTGACTCCAAACTGGATGGTGCCGTGGATTGATCAAGATGCTCAGGCTCAACTGTTTGCCGATATGGTAATCAGAGCATACAACACTCCCTATCTGCACCAGCAAAAGCAATATGCCTGCAACGCAGTAGCTGATATTTGTGAGTGGGACACAGTTGCCTTACAATGGCACCAACACTTCTGCTTTACATTTGGAAAGCCCATGAGTAAAGCTTTGCTAAATAAAGTCAATCGTATAAATCAGCGAGCCCATAAAGTATTTGGGCGCCGAACATTGAATAAGTGTGAACTAGGAACCATAGCATGAACAAGACAATTGCATTCATTGATACCCTGGGGCAATGCTACGATGGTGATACCCTAAACAAAAGAGGTCTCGGTGGTTCTGAGGCCTCAGTAATACTATTATCTGCCGAACTTGCAAAGATTGGCTTTGATGTAACGGTGTTTAACACGTGCGAAGGCCCCGACACAAAGCCTGGCTTCTATAACGGTGTTCTGTATAGGCCTCTCATTGATGTGCAAGGGCATCCAGGCTTTGATATCGTAATTGCCAGTCGTTCTCTGGTGGCATACGCACCACCCGAGATGAGAGAGAACTTCAAAACCTATACCTATCTTCCAGACTTCAGCGGGATGATCGGGCAATCGGGCTTTAAAGCTTTATGGATGCACGATACCTTCCTGGACGGCGATGGTCTGCTCGAGCAATATCTGAACGAAAATCGGCTAGACGAGGTATTCACCCTGACAGACTGGCACAGTTCATATGTTGCTAATGCCAATCATGGGCACTACAGAATGTCAGAGAACTTTAAGAAGAAACAATTCCACACAAGAAATGGAATGGCTAGACACAAGATCTCTCCTCACGCCAAAAAAGATCCCAACCTCTTTGTGTTCAATTCTGCGGTATCAAAAGGTATGACTCCTCTGGTAGAAAAGATTTGGCCTAAAGTAGTAGCGGCCATTCCGACCGCACGACTGAAAGTTCTAGGTGGCTACTACAAATTTGCCGAGTCGCACGGTCCCGATGCACAAGAAGTAGAATACAATCGGCTATCAAAGCTTACCTGCAATGATACTATCACGTTCACTGGAATACTGACCCCGAAGCAAGTAGCACAAGAGGTGGCAAGTTCCACCTATATGATCTATCCGTGTGATCAGCCTGAGACGTTTGGTATTTCCGTGCTTGAGTCACTCTACTACAATACTCCGGTCATCACTTGTGATTATGCCGGACTATCAGAGACCGCTATTGACGCGGCCTCATGGAAACTTAAGTACCCAGTTGAACCAAATTGGATAGTACCTGAGCTTGATGCCGATCGGCAAGCTCAAGAGTTTGCTAATCTAGTCATTGATGCATACCACTACTCAAGGCTTGATGAAAAGCAAAAAGCCTGCGGGGACGTAGCCACTATTTGTGGTTGGGATTCCGTTGCCCTACAATGGAAACAACATCTGTATCACAAGATGGGAAACTATCTTCGAGTTGACGAATACCGAAAGGTGACTGCTATTAATAAGAAGGTACGATCGGTGTTCAATCGCCGATATCTAAACCCCGAGGAGCTACTACAACCAAAGACAAAAGAAAAGCGCATACACGTTATCGTTCCTGTCTATAACGCAGAGAACTATATTGAGGATTGCATTAAGTCTATTGCGGCCCAAGATTATGATAACTATGACGTAACAATTATTAATGATGCATCAACTGATTCCACTTGGGATCGTATAAACAACGCACTAAACACGCTTGACTTGGAAACAGAGAGCAAATTTCACCTAATAAATAATACCGTCAACCGCGGCGCTGTATGTAATCAGATAACAAGCCTTCGCAATATTGAGCCAGATGGCGATGATATTTGTATACTCATTGACGGAGACGATACTCTAGTTAATGATCCAACTATCTTCCATATGTACAACAACCTGTACGACGAAGGTGCTGAGTTTACATACGGCTCTTGTTGGTCTATGGCTGACAACATTCCTCTAGTTGCACAGCCATATCCTCCAGAGATTAAAAGAAACAAATCGTACCGCAGCTATGAGTTCAACTGGCATATGCCTTACACTCATATGAGGACATTTAAAGGCAAGTTGTTTAACTTGGTGCCAGATGATACGGCGTTCCAAGATAAGGATGACAAATGGCTTAAAGCAGGTGGAGACACCGCCGTCTTTTACACTCTATTGGAACTAGCTGACCCAGACAAAGTCGTATGTGTGCCTGATATCGTGTATAACTACAACGATAAGAATCCGATAAATGACTATAAGATTAATAGTGACGAACAAACAAGAACCGTGAATGCTGTAACCAAGGGCAAGATTATGAAAAATAAGAAGATACTAATTGCAATTCCCACCGCCAAAAATATTGAGGTCGCAACATTCAAATCAATCTATGATCTTATCGTGCCGGAAGGCTATGAAGTTGACTTTCAATATTTCTATGGCTACAACGTAGACCAAGTTCGGAATCTCATTGCAGACTGGACCGTTCGATCATACGATTATCTTTTTTCTGTGGATCATGATATTGCATTTGCGCCGGATACGCTGGTAAAACTACTGGCGCATGATAAACCTATTGTAACCGGAGTTTATAGACAGCGCAAAGAGGAACAAATTCTTGAAGTGTATGATCATCTTCACCATAACATTCCCTGGGCGGCTCTTAAACAATGGTCTTTTGTAGAGATTTGCGGTTGTGGGCTGGGCTGTGTTCTGATCAAGTCTGAAGTATTCAAAGCCGTAGGCTATCCACAGTTTGTCTATCACTCGGCACTAGATCATACCAATACAGTCAGTGAGGACCTAGACTTCTGTATGAAAGCTCGCAAGCTAGGTTATGGTATTTGGTGCGATGTTACGATTGTTTGTGACCATCACGGGGATCGGGTGTTCCGTATTGAAGATAATGCTTCGGCTCCAGAGTCTCCAGAGAGACAAAGACTCAAAGCTCTACATGATACTCCTATGTTGCCACTTGACCACATAGAGTTCCTGAGAAAACTTAGCGGCATGATCAAACCTGCCGTTATCTATGACATTGGCTCTTGTGTTCTTCATTGGACTAACGAAGCTAAAAAGGTATGGCCTGAATCCAAGTTTGTGCTATTTGAGGCAATGTCAGAGGTTAGATTTCTTTACAACGACTACGATCATCACCTAGGCCTGCTTACCGAGAATGATTTCACGGAACTAGACTTCAACGAAAACACGCATGATCCGGCTGGAAATAGTTATTACACAGAGAACCCAGAACTCAGTCCTCTTGCTCCAACTCTATTCCCAGAAGAGAATAAGAAGAAGCGGATCGGAATGTCACTTGATAGCGTGTGCAAGATGAATCAGTTTCCAACACCCGACTTGATCAAGATGGATATTCAGGGAGCGGAACTCGATGTGCTTAAAGGCGCAACTGAAACCCTGAAAGGGTGTAACCACCTACTTCTTGAACTACAGAAAACCGACTACAATGTCGGTGCGCCTAAAGCTGAAGAAGTGATTGAATATCTGGATAGCATTGGCTTTGAGTGTGCAGGTCAATTCACCGAGGTAGATAAGCCAGACGGAGATTATTACTTTATCCGGCGCTAAAACTAAGCTTTAGTAACCTGTGCGGTTATATGTACTTGCCCTTCGGCTACGCGATACACAGTATTTCCTGATGTGACTTCACAGTCAAATACGTGGATACCAGGGCTAATAGCTCCAGTTTGTACTGGAGTCATGCTTAAAGTAACTATGCCTGTGTTTCCGCCTAGAGCAACAGTAAAAGTATAAGCGGTCAAAGACGAATAGTGTTTTCTTACTTGTGCTGCGCCAGTGTACCCAGTCAAATTGAATGGTAAGCCATCATCTCCTAGCACAGGAACGGTAGCACTAAAATTAGCGCCCTGTTCCATCCGCAACTTAGTTTTAATTGACACCATGGTTGGTCACCTTAGTTTCAAGTTCGCGGAGGTCTGCCCTAAGTTCCTTGATCGCCTCGATAAGCAACGGGATGAGTTTTTCGTAGTGAACGGTTACATAATTCTCACCGGATAAGCTATACTCAGTGCCATCCTCATTCTGACCAATGTCAAATGGCGCCGGTACTACGATTTGAGGCAGCACCGCTTGAATTTCCTGCGCGATAACACCCACCTGACTAGACTTATCCAGATAACCAAAGGTTTCGGCTAGATCGTTAGAAGTAAATGTCACTCCATTGATAGAGTCAACTTTATCCAGCGCATCTGGAATGCATACAATATTTTCCTTGAGCCTTCTATCGGAATAGTATGCCGTGATATTATTGGTGGCACGAATCTCACCTGCAGTACCAGAGCCCGGAGTACCAACTCCAAGAGAGTTCATCTCAACATTAGCCGCGGTGCCATATCCAGAGCCAGTAAAGCCGGTGGCGCCTTGAGTACCAGTGGTGCCAGTATCTCCTTTAGAACCAGTAAATCCAGTGGCGCCTTGAGTACCAGTGGTGCCAGTATCTCCTTTAGAACCAGTAAATCCAGTTGATCCAGTTGATCCAGTGAGGCCTATTCCGCCGGCCACGCCAGAGTCTCCTAGATCTCCTTTGAATCCCCTTGATCCAGTAAAGCCGGTTGAACCTGTGAGGCCGATGCTGCCTTGGTTACCCTGCCCGCCTGTGGCTCCTGTGGCGCCCTGAATGCCCTGCGATCCAGTAAAGCCGGTGTTGCCCTGGATTCCTTGGTTACCCTGGATTCCTTGATTGCCCTGAATGCCCTGCGATCCAGTAAAGCCGGTTGAACCTGTGAAGCCGGTGTTGCCCTGGATTCCTTGGTTACCCTGGATTCCTTGATTGCCCTGAATGCCCTGCGATCCAGTAAAGCCGGTTGAACCTGTGAGGCCGATGCTGCCTTGGTTACCCTGGATTCCTTGATTGCCCTGGATTCCTTGAGAGCCCTGCGATCCAGTAAAGCCGGTTGATCCAGTAAAGCCGATGGGGCCCTGCCCGCCTGTGGCTCCTGTGGCGCCCTGAATGCCCTGCGATCCAGTAAAGCCGGTTGAACCTGTGAAGCCGGTTGATCCAGTAAAGCCGATGGGCCCTTGCCCGCCTGTGGCTCCTGTGGCGCCCTGAATGCCCTGCGATCCAGTAAAGCCGGTTGATCCAGTAAAGCCGATGACCCCCTGGTTACCCTGGTTTCCTTGAGACCCGGTGTATCCTAGAGGCCCTACTTTCCAAGTTTGATCCCCCGCTAAAAATGTAATAGAGTTTGCAGTACCAGAGGTAGCAAGTCTAGCAGTAGGCACCGTGCCCGTGGCTAGGTTAGTGGCGTTTGAATAGAATGAAGCGGGTTGCCCATTGAGATTGGTAGTGTTGGATGACGTACCGGTTAAGTTCCCAGTGAACCCAGATGCGGTCATAGTAGTAGAACCAGCCGTAAACCCTCCTGCAGTCATCTGAGAAGAAAGTGTACTGTTGGCTACCTGGACAACCGTGCTGTTTGCAGAACTATTAGCGCTACCGGCCCCAGCGGTCAGGCGGCCGAATGTAACAGCAGCCGTAGTATCTACGTTCTGCCCAATTGAAATGGAGTGAGCAGCATTTGCGCCAGAAGCTCCAGATAAACTGACGCCAGTACCAGCGGTCACGGTGCCTACATAATTGCCAGAAGTATGAGTTCCAAGCACAACAGAAGCTAAAGTCGAGTGCACATTACCGAAGGTGGAACCGTCATTGGTAATCTGCCATCTATCAGATGTTTCATTCCAGATAAATGAAACGTTAGCAGATGAGCCACGGTTAACTTCCAGCCCGCAATTCTCCGTAGGAGCTCCGACAACATCTGAATTAAGAGACATAATATTGTCGGCAATATTAAGAACAGCCGTGTTGACGTAGGTGGTAGTGCCGGTTACGGTAAAGTTACCACCGATCGTTACGTTATTGCTAAATGTGGCTGCGCCAGTCACCGCCAGTGTATTAGACAGGGTAGAGCCACCGGTCACGGCAAGCGTATTAGCAAAAGTTACGGCCCCGTTAGCCTCTAGCCCGTGTACCGCCCTGAAATTATTATTGATAGCCATTGGTTATCCTTATAGTATCTGCTGGCGGATGACTCTGACGGTATGAGCCACGGCGGTAAGAGGAGTGAATGTTAGTTCAACATTTGCGCCATTGATATTTATATCAAACACCCCAAGCCTGGTATTAAAAATCTCTGCGTATTGAGTAGCAAGAACATTGGTGCCTTCGTGAACGGTAAGAAGTTCAACTGCATGTCTAGAAGTACCCGCAAGTCTTGCGGTAACAGTATACCTTGCGCCAGTAGCAGAGGCAAGTGGGAACGAATCAACTACGGTTGGGGAAGTAGTGGACACTGTAGCTTGATTGGAATAAAGTCCGCCGTTGGTAAGAATGACCGCAGGAGTAGTTACGGCGCCGGTTGCTGTAACTGTATTAGAGAATGTAGCAGCACCAGTGGCAGCAATTGTATTAGAGAATGTAGCATTACCCGTTACAGCAACTGTATTAGAGAACTGTGCGTTCCCCGTAACAACAATTGTGTTAGAGAATGTTGCGGCGCCTGTGATTGTTCCAGTGCCAGATGCATTAATATTAGTTACAAAGCCTTCAAACCGTCTGCTTGTATTTCCTAGTGCTACGGTATTTGCTAACGGAAAGATTCCACTATGGCTAATTAGGGTATTAAAATGCCCGTTATAGGTGTTGGTGGAAGTGCCAATTGTTAACGTGCCATTGGTAGTCGGAATAAGATCGGCTGCATAGTTTAGAACACCCTGGTAAATTGTGTTACCAACGACGGTAAAGTTACCCTGCACCAATAGCAGGTCTCCGTCAATTGTAGTGTTGGCAGCAACGGTAAGAGGGTGTTCAAATCTAGAACTACTCCCAGCCCCTCCTACTGCTAACAGTCCATTTTCTACCTTGAATCTTGTATCGGCCATATGATCTTTACTTTATAAGGTGACTGATGATTTTAACGGAGGTGCCAGATAGAACTTGAGTGAGTAAAATCTCTACGTTAGCATTATTTATCTGTGAAGAGTAAGTTCCTAGAGCGGTTTCACCGCCGCCAGGAGACGAGATTGTTGCGTATGTAGTAGACCAAGCTGTTGTACCATCGTGCACCACTGCCATTTCTGTGATCTGATTTGTTCCCGCGTTGTCGGCCATGGCAATGATCTTGGCGCCTTTCCATGTGGCCTTAGGGAAACTGAATACAATTCTAGGCGCCGAATTTGATCCGACATTAGTATTTGCAGTAACAATCATGCTGTAGTCGGTATTGATGGTAACTGAAGCATTTGCATTGACATTGCCAGTAACAGTTACGGTATTGCTGAATGTAGCGGCACCCGTGGCCGCAACCGTGTTACTGAATGTGGCAGCGCCAGTAACCGCCACGGTATTGGAGAAAGTAGCAGCGCCAACGTGGCTAGATGTATTACTGAGTGTAACTGCGCCTGTAACCGCAACAGTATTGCTAAATGTAGCTGCTCCAATGGCCCCAAGCGTGCCAGTAGTAGATAATGACGACGAGGTGATGACTGAGTTGACAGTGGAGTTTCCTACGCGAAGCGCAGCGGCATCAAGAGACACGTTAGCGCCGATGACAAGCGAGGTAGTATTGGCAACCACATTGGCGCCGACCGCCATTGAAGTAGCATTGCCGGTAAACAGACCTACAGTAATAGAAGTAGGTGTGATGGTTGCATTACCAGAACTATTAATAATTCTAATCTGAGTAGGAGTGATAGAAGTATTAACTGTGGCTGAACTCTGTGTCATGAACGAGGATGAGTTCACAGTAGCATTAGCCGTAGAATTACCAAATAGCCCAGAACCTACAGTGATAAACGTATTGACAGTAGAGTTTGATACGTTTGTAGTAGAAGATGTAATTACGGTATTTACGGTAGAGTTGCCTACCTTGAGTGAAGTAGTATTAGCATGAACATTGGCACCGACATTCACAATTGTCGCCGCGTTAGCTACGTTAGCAGTTAGATTATTGGCGGCGGTAAGCGCAGTTAGAGTTACTGTGCCATTAATTGTTGCTGCACCCTGCACGGTGATAGCGCCGTCGGTGTAAACTGACGATTGAGAAATAACAGTATTCACAGTTGAGTTGCCCACTCGAACCGCGGCTGTATCCAGTGATACGTTGCTACCTACTGTGACTGTTGTATGCCTTAGTACTGTATTCCCTACCACCACGGCAGAGCTATTAGACACATTATTTGCTCCAACCGCGATTGCAGTAGAGTTAATAGTAGCAAGCCCGGCGGTAATCACAGATGGTGATAGGGTGATCGAGCCAGTTGCGTCTTGTAGTGTAGTAAGAGCCCCAGTTACAACAGTATTTACAGTTGAGTTACCAACCTTAAGTGAGGTTGTATTAGCATGAACATTGGCGCCTACGTTCACAATAGTTGATGCGTTTGCAACGGCAGCATTCACATTTACAAGTGTAGTTAGTCCTGTGACACCTAGTGTATTGGCAACTGTAGTGGCACCGTTAAGATTATTTACTCCACTTAGAGTAGTAGTGCCTGCGACCGTTAAGTTGCCATCAGTGTGAACTTGTGCCTGTGAAATAATAGTATTTGTTGTAGAATTACCTACCGCCAGTCTAGATGTTTCTAAAACCACATTGGCGCCCACTGATACGGTAACGTGACCGACCGTAGTGTTACCCACAACCAAGGCTGAACTATTTGCTACCACATTCGCGCCAACACTCAGCGCCGTAGTATTTACAGTAGTAATACCAGTAGCAACAGAGCCGGGAGTGGTTACCAGTGAGGTGGTCGAATTGGCTACAGTAACAGTAGCACTAGTCACCACAGTATTTACAGTGGCATTACCAACTTTAAGTGAAGTAGTATTGGCATGGACATTTGCACCAACATTGACAATGACAGACGCGTTTGCGGTGATGGCATTAACTGCCCCAAGCGTAGTTAGTCCGGTGACCCCCATCGTATTTGAAAATGTGGCCGCACCCGTTACCGCAATAGTATTTGAAAATGTGGCTGCACCCGTTACCGCAACTGTATTACTGAACGTAGCGTTGCCCGTTACCGCAACTGTATTACTGAATGTGGCAGTATTTGTTACCGCAATAGTATTTGAAAATGTGGCAGCGCCCGTTACCGCAACTGTATTACTGAATGTGGCAGTATTTGTTACCGCAATAGTATTTGAAAATGTGGCTGCACCCGTTACCGCAACTGTATTA
>Ga0247832_1000947_pt1 | contig 55034 bp, 42 predicted proteins | sample LaCruzMarch2015__10_FD_192407 | JGI IMG/M metagenome (GOLD analysis project Ga0247832, IMG submission 192407) | Freshwater microbial communities from meromictic Lake La Cruz, Castile-La Mancha, Spain - LaCruzMarch2015_4m | ecosystem: Environmental > Aquatic > Freshwater > Lake | place: Spain... | reverse complement strand
AGGCCAGCAAGTGAGCGGTAGCGAGGCCAGCAAGTGAGCGGTAGCGAGGCCAGCAAGTGAGCGGTAGCGAGGCCAGCAAGTGAGCGGTAGCGAGGCCAGCAAGTGAGCGGTAGCGAGGCCAGCAAGTGAGCGGTAGCGAGGCCAGCAAGTCCTCCGCGTATACTGATCGCAATTGAAAAGAGAGGCTGCCCAGAGTAGAGCGATAGCACGAACGAACGGTGCCACCCACGAAGAGCACGAACGAACGGTGCCACCCACGAAGCACCATTCGTTCATGCTAGGGCGAAGGTCAAACCACCACTGGCGTAAAGCCAGATGGCATGCATTGAATGCCCTTGGGTTTATCCCAGGGGTTCGTTACCTTCATGCTAGGGCGACGGGCCGGTACGGGCTCGGGTTGGGATACTGCAATCTGCCGCTCGCCTGAAGCACCCAATTGTTTTGTGCTTTAAGACCGTTGTTAATTTCACAAAGAAGCAAAACGGACTCTATCGCCAACTTGCAGGTTGCCATTGGGCCGCAATTTGATCCGTCTTGTACATCGGCAAGTAGCGATAGTAGACCTCAAGACACATGCAAGCGACCGCCGTGGAATAGACGCGACCGCCGTAGCCTCCCCAGAGACAACTCGGATTCCAGGAACCCTCCTCTTGTCCGCGAGGGATCTGAGTCGAGCAGAGCTGTTGCTTGAGCGAATCGTTCCATTGATTCCATGCTAGTTGCGATTGGCTGTTCAATTCTCCATCGCCTCGCAACTGGTACATGGCCAAGGTCGCATAGTACCAATAGTAGAGGTTTTCCTCACTCTGCCCGGGTAAGTTCTTCAGGATCATGCGTTGTCCCTCCTCGGCTGCGAGCGGGGTGATCGGGAAACTTAACAGCAATCGCGAAGCAAGCAACTCGGCAGTCATGGCCGGAGTTGCTTGTTCGGAGGCGGCCATCTGTCCTGCTTTCGGACGGTATATGCCCAAACCACCGTGTCGACCCGTGCTTACCGAATCCATGAAACGTTGCATCACCAAGCGAGTCTGTGGTGCCAAGGAGATCGCTTGATGATTGGCTGAGCTTTTCAGCAGCATGGCTTGCCAACCGAATTGGCTCATGTCGCCTGGGTCATCGGTTGGGAACTCATATCGCCATCCACCTGTTCGCGGGTTCATAGCCCCAAGCGTATATTTGCACGCGGACTGAACCGTCGGCCACAGCACCGGGTCCCCCGTCATTCCATACGCCTCGGTAAGTGCGAGCGCCGCCATGCCGTGGCTATACATACGAGCAAAACGGACGGTTGGCTCGCGTCCAACCTGATCTCGTCCCGACAAATCTCCCGAGGGTAATTGCTGATCCTTGAGGTACAGCAACCCACGAGTGACCACTTCCTTGTACTGTCCGTCGACGTGGGTATGGCCAGCACCAAGGAATGCAAGCAGCGCCAACCCAGTCATGGCAGTGTTGGCTTTCAAGCCAGCGTTATGACGATATTCGCTATGGGTACGATTATTTGCGGCGGAGGGGACACGACCTGCGCCATGCTCGGCTGCATGCCATCCTCCGTCGATGCCTTGCGACCGGGCGAGCCATGCCAACGCTCGTTCGACAGCAGATTCCGTATCAACGTCCCCTCCGTTGAGCATGGCATATTGCTGGCGTTGTGGCGAAAGACGCATTTGATAATGGATTGGAACGCTTTGGTGGTCGACTTTGCGAGTTTGTGTCGCGGCAGACTCGGCGATCGCTTTGCTTCGATCCATCGGGTGGCCCGACAATTCGGGCGGTTGGCCCGACAATTGGGGCGTCGTTGATGGAGGAGGTACCTGCAATTGGCTCGGAAGCATGTCGCTTGCTTGATTTGGAGGGGTGGCAAGCATTGCGATTTGTTCTGCCGATTCCATTGGAGGTAAGTCCGGCTCGGGCGTGTTGCTTGCCGCCAAGTGGATCACTGGCGTTGATCTCACCTCCGGAACTGGAAACTCCGGCGTCTTGGGTGCCTCGGTCGCGGTGGAAACCGAGCGTTCCTCTTGGTCGGGTTGATTGCGATGGAGAGGTGCTTCCCAGGCGGCGATCTGGTATTCGTTCGTTGGCGGATCATCCGTCGTCTCCTGCTCTGACCCGATCTCAGGAGGAGAGGCTGAGGGTGCTTCGATGGCGGGCAAAGCTTCCATGAGTGTCATCGTGATCGCACCGTTATCGTTGCGTATTCCCCCTTGGTTGCCACCGCCGAAGCCAGGTGTCACGATGCGCGTTCCGTATGCGTACATCAGGAGCCAAACGTGGGCAAGAAACGCTAAAGCAATGCATTTGGTAAGCGATTTGGTCTGTCCCCATTTGGTCCAGGATGCGACCAACAACGCAATCGCGACCGCAGCCAAGAGCGCGCCTAGCACGATCGCCCAGATGCGATTGCTGCTGAGGTCACCGATGGCTGCAAACATCCCCAGCGTTAGTCGCGAAGCGATATCGGATGAAGTACCCACGAAGCGACTCGACATGATTTATCGACGCGGTCCAGGCATTTGATATGTGGCTAACGCGACACCGTTTAGTTTCGCGCCAGATCGGTGTACGGCGCTGGCTATGTCCGCAGCTTGTTGAAACGGAATCGAGCCATCCAGCTTGATTTGCACGGTCGTATCAGGAAAGTTTCGAACGGCTTGGGCCAGCAGATTGGTCAGTTGTTCTTGATTTACTTGTTGACCGTCGATTCGAATGGCACCATCTGTCGTCAAATAAACCGTTTTGCTAGAGGGGCTCGGCAGCATCGCTCCATTCGGTGCAACCTTGGGCAAGTTGATTTGGATGTTCGATTCGCTCTCAGTGAATTTCGTGCCAACCATAAAGAAGATGATCAGCAGAAAAAGGATATCGATCATGCTCGTCAAATTGATCGTTGGCGATTCTTCTTGGTTGAGTTTGAGAGGCATGCGCGATTGCTCCCTTGTGCTTATGCTGCTTTACGCGTACGAGTGGTGCGAGTTCGAGAAGTGTCGTTTTCCTGCAAGCTCTCGGCGCTAATGACTTCGACAAGTTGTTGAGCGAAACCATCCATCTCCATCGTGAGTTGATCGGTTCGTCCAAGAAAATACATGTAGAGCAGGTACGCAGGGATTGCGACCAAAAGCCCGGCGGCGGTTGTCAGAAGCGCTTGGCCAATGCCGCCGGCCAATTGCTCCGGGCGTCCCATGGCTTGAGCGCCCGAAATATCGTTGAACGATTGAATCATGCCCATCACGGTTCCCAGCATCCCGAGCAAGGGTGCGACGTTGCTAATGGCGCTGAGAAGCCGCATATAGCGTCGGAGCTTATTGCTCTCTCGTTCACCTGCATCCAGGACCGCTTGTTCAATCTCAACTGCGGACTTGCCATAGCGTTTGATCGCGGCCACCAAGATAGAAACCATCGGGCTCGGATTGCGTTCGCAAAGCTCTAAAGCTTCCTCGCGTTCGATTTGTTGTTGCTGAAGCTGTTCGATGAGCCGCTTCACAAACGGCCTCGGAATGACCCGTCCAGTTCGCAAATGAATGAATCGCTCGAACGCAAACACGGTTAGCACGAACGAGCAAAGTGCGATGGGGTACATCATTAAGCCGCCGTCATGGAAAATCTGCAAAAGATTTCGCACGGGGATAATGGATTCCTTCGTTGTGGCCGGACTCGCTTGCGTTGTGGTTGACGCGGGTGAACCATTGCCGGGAGTCGCACCATTCGGGTTGTTGGCTACGCGAGCCGCCGGTTCGAAGCTGCTTTGAGACCCTGCGTTGCTCGATTGAGGGTTGCTCGATTGAGGGTTGTTGAACGACTGCCTTGGCATGGCAGTACCGTTGGCATAGTTCTGACCGTTGCTGTAGTTGCCCTGAGGCAGCAAGTTAGGGGGCCCCTGGGCATGGGCGCGTTGGTTGATACCACCGATGGGAAGCAGCCAAACGAGCAACAAGATATGGATGGCCCAACGTGTCGGCGAACATGCGATGTTACGGCTATTCATCATCGCTTGGTTCCTGGAGAGCTTTGGTTGGGTTGAGTTGCGAGCGAAGAGGATGGGAGTAGTGATAGTCGTTGTTTGGCCAAGGAAGCAAATGGACTTTCGCCAAATTCATTGGCAATTTGTGAATACGCGTTGCGCGCACCTTGCATATCTTGCGTTGCTTCGCAGCATTGCCCAATTTGCAGGAGTGCGGCTGAGTGCCAGTGGTTTTGTTTCGGAATCTTGAGAACTTGCTGATATGCGTTTCTTGCTTCTTCGTACTTGCGTTGCAAAAGGTACGTTTCTCCTGCCATCCAATGCGCGCGAGCCACTAACTCAGCAGGCGTGTTATCGATGGATCTTGTTAACGTATTGAGTACTTTTCGGGCGGCATCGAAGTCGGCTTTGGAGATCAAACTCCTTGCCAAGAGATAATCGACTTCGCAACTGCGATTGCATTTGGGAAAATCGTTACGAATCCTCAAAACGATTTCCTCAGCCTGTTCCCATTCCTTTTTCAATGCAAGCAATTCCGCAGTCCGCAGTAGAATGACGGGCAGCCAGTCTGGGGGGCTGCCAGATTCGGCTTTCGATTGGGCAAACTGAGTCAGCCACGTCCAGTGTGTTTCTGCCTCGGGCCAGCGTTCGAGTTGGTAGAGTGTTTCTGCAAGTTGGAAATGAACGGAAACCTTCAAATCCAAACTCGCACTTTCGTGCTTCAGTGCTAGCTCAAAATCCGTTCGGGCTCCATCGAGATCACCTAGGCCCATCTTGGCTCGCCCTCGCAGCATTTCCGCGTGCGGTTGCAAAGGTTCGGAACATCCCATTTGGATCGCTTGCTCGGACCATTGAAGCGATTCTTGCCAATGACTGGAATCCATCGCATTGCGAGCAAGCCTAATCCGCGCCTCAATCGAAACTGGGGTTTGAGGGAACCGGTGAACGAGTTGCAAAAGTATTTCGTTCGAGTTCGAGTTGTCACCCGCATCCAGCAACGCCATCGCGAGTTCGTACAGGACCGACGCTTGAGGATTGCCAGCAATCGCTAGTCGAACGAGAGGATCGAGCGACTGAATGATATCGATGGAGTCACCGACGGCTTTCGAGACTTTGATTTGAAGTAGCTTGAGTTGAATCGCAAGATTGTCATCCAGCTTCTTGTTTGCAAGTCGGTCCAGGTACGATTTTGCCTCGGTGAAATTCTGCTCATGAAAACAAGCCAAGGCAACTCCCAAAGTAGCTTGAGAGGCGATATCCTCGGAGTCACCGCAACATCCAAGTGCGTTATGGAAGCATTCTTTGGCGGAAACGTAATCTTGGCGGCATTCCAAAAGGAGCGAGCCGAGTTCTAGCCACGCGGCGGGTGAGTGGTTTGGTTGATTGCTATTGGTCGGAGCGTTTTTGAGAAATCCTCGTAAACGAGCTTCCGCCAAGTCAAATCGTTGTTTCTGGCGGTCCCACTTGGCATGCAATACGTTTGAATTTTCCATCCAGCGCTGCATCAGTTTTTCATCGAAGGATCGGTGGGCAGCCAACGCTTCGTCGCGAAATTGCGTTGTTTTCGCGATCCAATCGGATAGCTTCGAGGCGGTCGCGTCCGACGGTTCTAGCGTCCAGTTGGAAATGGCGGCAAAGTACTCGCATTGAATTGCCAGTTCGGAACCTTGGCATTGATTCGCAACGCTGCGAAAGAGTGTGGCTGATTTTTGAAACTGCTTTGCGGTGTAGGCTGCTCGGGCTTCTTGATATTGAGCGACAAGCGGATTTTCCGGTTGTTGAGAAACGCACCGCAATGTGGTCAACCACACGATTGCTGCGGCCGCGATCAAGCCAACGGGGAATGCGAACGGTTTTGGCTTGGGAATTCTCATACGGAAACGCATACGAAATGCATGCGGTCTGTATCAAGTGCAATTGGAGAAAGACACAGCCGACAAAAGATGCAGGCGCGCTCCGCCGTGCCGTTCGCCGTCAAGCTTTTGCTATCGAACGTGAGAGTCCATCGTCCTGACACTCCTGACACTTCGAATTATTCAATCATGGACGCGAGTCAGCAGTCGATTGCAACTTCGATGGGCTCTTCGCCTCGGTTTCTACAGGCGATTGAGGTGCGTTTGCCATCGGCTTTGCTTTTGCCAGAGATAACCCCAGTTGATGGAGCTCGCTCGCCTCTCGCAGTCGACTTGAAATCGCGGAGCTCGACATATCCACAGCGATGGAACTTGAAAAACGCTCGTCATGCAATCTGCTATTCATCTACTGCAAACCCAAGTTGCTTGATGTCTATTCGATCGATATCTCGCCCGGCGGACCGTTTCATTTCAACCAAACCCTCTCTCGAAACGGAGCAAATGGGAAGTCCATTCCAGTCAAACCATTGGCGTTGACTCCAAGCAGCCGTGTCCAATCTTTTGGGTACCAACAAGTCGAGTATCCGGTATTCAGTGCCTTCGATCTTAAGAATACGATAAACGTCGGAATCAGCGAACGGAATTCTGCCAGACTCGTCAAGAAATCCGGAGGCTGCAGCAACTTTTCTCGCTTGATCGAGCGATTCGGGGGGTATCAAAAAATCGATGTCTTTAGTGAATCGAGGATAGCCATGGAGAGCGACGGCCATTCCCCCACATAAGGCATACTCTACCTTCGCCTCGTTGAAACGTTGCACAAGTTCGCGAAGCTCTGATTCAAGTGTCAGCACCGTAGCTCTCTACGCTTTCTTCGACCTCGGTCATTGTGTTTGTCGTTTCGGCAGTAAGTACGATTGGCCAGATAACGCAGTGTTCAGGGTTGCGTAGTATTCCTTACTCGAGGATGCAGTATCCCTTACGCGAGGATAAGGAGCAAGTATCAATGGATGGAGATTCGCCGTCCTCACCGACTCCATTCTATGGTTTCGGAATGGAGATTGGTTCCGCAACAAGGATAGGAGGTTGGTCTTGAAGTTGTGAAATCATCGATTCCACTTTGTTCACGGCTTCCTTGTCTAAATGCAGGCTGTACTCCAGCTCGAAGATGCGGGACATGTTTGGCCCCAGTTTGGGAACTCGACCGAATTTGCGTTCAATTTTTCGATTGAAGGGAAACCCCGTTCCTGGTTCCAGGCCAGTGACGTACCCATCTGCTTCAGCCGCTGTGTTTTTCCATAGCGTAAAGTAAGGCAACTGCGAAGTTTTCCACATCACCGTAACACCTTGGTCCCCTGCCGCGTTCTTGAGTAGGGCACGTGCGTTTCCGTTCGAGTCGGATTTTGGATAGACAAGATAAACCTGTTCGATGAAACCCTTGGTAGGCGGTTCGTAGGCAGCAAAGGAATCAATCGATTTTGCAGCATGCGCGTTCATGGGCTCGACTTTTTCTGCAGCAACGACAACTTTCGCGTTTTTTCCTAATAGTGGTTTTCCAAAGTTAGTGTGGTAGATCATCTGGAACTCTTGATCGTCCGCACCGTGGTTCATGAGTTTGTCCGTGATTTGAAACGCGGTTGTTCCTGGGACAGTGGAGATCTCTGTGATCAGCTCCAGTTTTGGACCGTAAAACATCCGTTCGTTGACGACTCCTTGTACTCGAATTCGATAGGGGGCTTCGCGGTCGACGGTAACCGACACCTTTGAGGCTGGGATATTGCCAATCTTGCCATGCAACGTCAGGTCCATTTCGACTTTGTCGCCGACATTGTTGATGAACTCGTCTTTGCCAGGGTGGCCTGCAGATTCTAAACCGCATCGGACCATCCATTCGTTGAAGCCTTCCAGCCAACCGAGTCCACCGCGACTTTCGAGGTTGACAAACTGCGGGTGAACGACTTCTTTGACTGGCGAGTTCCAACTTAGTTCGATTCCTGGTTCTCTTGAGTTAGGAGATTTCGAAACCCTCAGCACACTCATGCCGCGCGTAGGCACGATGACAATGGATAACGTGCCGCTGTCAATGGTGATGATCTCGCAACCTTCCTGTTTTCCGCCGTGCAAAGTTGACTTCTCGACCGACCATGCGGGCTGATTCTGCAATAGGGGAATGCTGAAGTCTTGGGGACCGAGCCGCAAGTACTCGGTTCGCTTGTTCGAGGATGAGTCTGTGATCACAATCCCTGGGAGCCCACTTGTCGTGACCTGAGCAATCACTAAAGCTGGACAACCAAGGAAGCCAATCGCTAATACAACCGCTTGAAAACATTTTGACATTCTTCGCCTCGTGGGGTGTAACAGGAGCATTTTCCAGTATCGAAAATTGGGTTCCGGAAAAAATTGCCCTTTGGCTCTGAGTTTGGAGTGCATTTTAGCACAGCCGGCAGGATTGTTCTGCTTGATCGTTGGTTGGACTGAGGAGTCGCTCTAGCGGAAGACCTCTTCTAGGGCGGCTCGCATCACACTAGGGTCGGGGGTAATGCCTGACCAATACTCGACACCTATGACGCCTTGATTCACAAGCATTTCCAGTCCGTCAATAACAGTGCACCCACGTTGTTCCGCGTCTTGGATGAGATTCGTTCGAGGCGGATTGGGGATGACGTCGGCAATTAGCATGGAGGGTAGTAGCGATTTAACGTCCAAGTTCAAGCGAGCATTTAGATCGGGATACAAGCCGATCGAAGTTGCATTGACAACGATGTCTGTGTTGTCAGGAATCGAAAAGGTCTGATCCCATCTTGCTAACTTGGATTGCAGTTTGCCATCGGTTCGTTGCGTGACTTTGGTTTGCAGAAGTTCCAATAATTCATCCCCGCGTTTGGGAGACCGGTTCACGATGGTAATGTGACTTGCTCCCGCCAACGCCATCTCAACGCTGATCGCGCGGGCTGCACCGCCTGCCCCAAAGATCACGACGCGAGATCCGGAGGGATCTCGCACAGCACGAACCGCTTTGACAAAGCCCTTACCATCGGTGTTTTCACCTATCAGTTGATCGCCTCGCCGAACGACACAGTTGACCGCTTGCATGAGTTCAGCCGACTCACCTAATCCGTCAAGATACTTGATGACAGCGATCTTGTGCGGAATGGTGCAGTTGAACCCTACGAAACCCATCGCTCGCGCACCTTGGACTGCATCGCCAAGTCCGTTGGCAGCAACCTCTATGGTTAAATATCGCCAGTCTAGAGCGTGGTGGCGGTAGGCGGCCTCGATCATCACCTGTGTCGGATTCTCGGAAATGGGCTGGCCAAATGCAGCGGTCAACTCTTGCTTGAAATTCAGTTCTTTCGCCATGCAATGTGATCTCAGGTGAGCAATTTTGGATTTAGAGGTCTGATTGGACGTCTGTAGGATAGACTTGAACGCCACGCGGGATAGGAATACACTAGGGCTAATGTTGCGTCAATCAGCCGTGTGGTGGGATGTGTTTCCTCCCAAACCTCAAACGCTCTCAGATTCGAACTGGTTTTCCGCATAGAATCCATTTATCAGATCGAACGAGTCGTCATGATCCGCGTTTTCTTCCTCTTGATCGGCCTTTCAGCGAACTGCCTTGTTTTGGTTGCGGACGACTCAGGTACGCAGACGGACGTGCTGACGGGTGAGCGTCGGTTCCCACAAGAGCAGATCGATTTTTTTGAGTCGGAGATACGCCCTGTTTTGGTTCAGTTCTGTTTTGATTGCCACAGTACTGACGCCCCGGAATTGAAGGCGGGATTGAGTTTAGACAGTCGTGCGGGGATGTTGAAAGGTGGAGATTCAGGAGCGGCAGTCGTATTAGGCAAGCCTGCGGAGAGTCTGCTGATTGCGTCTGTAAAGTACGAGGCGAGCGAGATGCCACCGGATCGCAAGTTGGACCGGCGAAGTATCGAAGCGTTGACAAAATGGGTGGAGATGGGAGTGCCATGGCCACAAACGACTTCGTCTGCTGGTGATCGCGTAAACGCAAACGGCAAGGACTGGACGAAATTCGATTGGGATTCCGCGCAGAGAAGCCATTGGGCGTGGAAGAGAATTCAGCGTCCCGATGTGCCCGCTCTCGATGCGGTTGCCAAACAAGGCGATTCGGTGCTCCATCCGATTGATCTTTTCGTTGCGTCGGGACGAGCCAAGGCCAATCTTCATTGTGTCCCTGTTGCCACTCCCGCTCTTTTGGCACGTCGAATTTATATCGATTTGATCGGCATCCTGCCTACCTGGCCGCAGATAAACAAGTTCACCTCTGCGGCCGAAACGAATTCCCAGCTTGCCGTGGAATCGCTCGTCGATGAACTTCTTGAATCGCCCTTGTACGGTCAACGATGGGGGAGGCATTGGTTGGATGTGGCGAGGTACAGCGATGGTCATGGTGGGTTCCTGGACAACACGGAGTTCAGCGACGCTTGGCGATATCGGGATTGGGTTGTAGACGCCTTCAACCGGGATCTTCCAATCGATGAATTTATTCGATTGCAGATTGCGGGCGACTTAAGGGGCGAGCCATCGGATGCAATCGCGACAGGCTTCTTTGCGCTCGGACCTACCTATCGATCGGACGGTGGTGATCCAGATAGTATCGCGCAATCCCAAGGCGAGACTCTTGATGATCGAATCGACACTCTAACGCGTGGATTATTAGGGATAACGGGTTCATGCGCCAGATGCCACGACCACAAATTTGATCCAATTCCACAGCAAGACTATTACTCGCTCGCAGGCGTGTTTCAGAACACTTCCACGCGAGATCTGCCGTTGGCATCCAACGATGTCGTCCAACGCTTCAAGGATCACAAGAAGAATGTGGATGAGCTTGCGGGTAAGATCACACCGCTTACGAAGAAGCTAAAAAGCGAGAATCGCCAAGCAACTGCAGACGAGCAGGCTCTTTTATCCGATTGGACGACCCGGTTGGAAGAGTTCAAGAGAAATTCGCCTCCTCAACTCGAAATCGCGCATACCCTTCACGACACTGGCAGCGACGACATGAAGGTGGCCTTGCGAGGTAATCTTCGCAAGACGGGTGAAGTCGCACCACGCCGGTTTCTCCGTATCTTGTCCGGCAGGGAGCCAACTCATTTCACGCAAGGCAGCGGTCGGGAGGAGCTTGCGAGAGCGATCGTGGATCCATTGAATCCATTGACCGCACGCGTGTTTGTCAACCGCATTTGGATGCATCACTTTGGCGCTGGATTGGTTCGCACACCGAGCAACTTTGGAGTGCTGGGGGAAAGCCCGACGCACCCAGACTTGCTTGATTGGCTAGCAAGTGAGTTCTTGGATAGCGGTTGGTCGTTGAAAGCGCTGCACCGTAAAATCATGACTTCCCAAACGTATCAACTTAGCAGTGCGTTTGACGAGCAGTCTTACAACCTCGATGGCGACAACCGCTGGCTATGGCGAATGAGTCCACGAAGGATGGATGTGGAAGCATGGCGAGATTCGTTGTTGGCGGTGACGGGAGAGCTTGATCTGGCTTTAGGGGGGCCTTCGCAGCCGAATCTCGGAGGCGGCAAGAGAAGAACGTTGTATGCAAAAGTAAGCCGCAATGGCGATGCTTTTGAGTCCGATTCGTTCTTGCGTCGCTTTGATTTTCCACTGATGCGTGCAACGGTGGAACAGCGTCCTGCCAGTATCGTACCTCAGCAGTTCTTGTTTCTCATGAACAGTCAATTCATGATTGACCGAGCGGAAGCACTCGCGAACCAACTGGATCAAGTTTGCAAATCGGATGTGGAGAAGATTGAGACAGTATATCATCGGTTGTATTCGCGAGGTCCTGATTCGAATGAATTGACTCTCGGTTTAGAGTTTGTCCGCGGGATCAATGATGGTCGTGCGCTTTCGGGATGGGCTCGGTATGCTCAGGTGTTGTTGAGTTCCAACGAATTTATGTATGTCAGGTAGACCGTATGTTTCACCGCAATCCTATGCCACCTCAAAGTCGACGCGACGCGATTCGTCGGATCGGCGCGGGCTTCGGAAATATAGCCTTGGCAGGCTCCCTATGGCAGTCCAAGCCGCTGACGGCTGCCGCGACTGGAACGAGCGTTTCGTCATCCCCCTTGGCCCCGAAGATTCCGCACTTTGCTCCCAGGGCAAAGCATGTCATTCAGCTTTTTATGCCGGGTGGTCCATCTCAGGTAGATACGTTTGACTATAAGCCAGAGATTGCCAAGCATGCTGGAGAGCGACCTGAGAGCGTTGACCGCAAGTCGCTCCGAAATACACAGATGGGCCTCATGCCGTCGCCGTACACGTTCAAGCAGTATGGGCAATGCGGCAAATACATAAGCGAGATTTTTCCTCATGTTGCTGAAATGGTAGACGATATCTGCTTCATCCATTCGATGCATACCGATACACCCGAGCATGCTGGCGCGATGATGATGATGAACGCTGGGCATTTGCAACCGAGTCGGCCCAGCATGGGATCGTGGTTGGTTTATGGATTGGGAACTGAGAATCAAGATTTGCCTGGATTCGTTGCGATGAGTCCACGTGCACAGCCTCGCAATAAACTTGCCAATTGGAGTAATGCATTTCTGCCCGGCGCTTTCACTGGGACATACGTGAACATTCACGAGATGAAAGTGGATCGCATTCTGGATGATCTCAAGAATGGCTGGTTGCCCAAAGTAGAGCAACGGCAGCAGGCGGATTTGTTGTCGAAGCTTAACCAGCTAGATCTGCAACGCCATCAGCAGGACCTGCAACTCGAAGCCAGTATTCAAGCGATGGAGATGGCGTTTCGAATGCAGTTCGCGGTACCGGACGCGTTCGATACGACACAAGAGTCCAAAGAGACCTTGGAGATGTATGGTGAGAGCGAATATGCCAAAGGCTGTTTGCTTGCTCGACGACTCATCGAGCGAGGAGTTCGCACCGTTCAGCTCTCGCATTCGATCGACGGCTATGATATTGCTTGGGACACTGGCCACGGAAATATTGTTGACGGACATCGCGCGTTAGCGGTTGCCTGCGATCAAGGAATTGCGGCCTTAATAAAGGACCTGAAGCGAAGGGGCTTGTTGGACGAGACGTTGGTGATTTGGGGCGGCGAGTTTGGCCGGGCACCGACCTCCGAAGGTCAAAAGGGGCGAGATCACGATCACTACGGATTCACGACATGGATGGCAGGTGGTGGCGTGAAAGGCGGATTCAGTTATGGATCGACCGATGAGTTCGGACTGACAGCTGTCGAGGACCGCGTCCATGTGCACGACTTGCACGCAACCATCTTGCATCTGATGGGCTTGGACCATGAGCAATTAACGTATCGCTACAGCGGTCGCGACTATCGATTGACAGATGTGCATGGAAAAGTGGTGCAAGGCATTCTGGCGTAAGCCGCGTGAAAGCGGATCCTTTCCTCCGAACCGCTGAGCCATTCTGTCACAACTGTGCGATCTTGTGTGGGGACATGTTATTCTGGACTGCGAAAATGCATTTGGTGGCAACTGTTTTCAACGGATCACCAATTTGGTACATGCTTTGCTAGAGCAACGAATAGAAAATTTGCTTTTTGGCGTGCGTCTAGTAATTGGGTTTTTCGGTAGATCCAAGTTTGTTTAAGCGGATGTACACAAAACACTGTGGTGGGTTACAGAATATGAATTGCTCACGAACGTTATTTGCTTGCTTCTTAGTGTTGATCGCAGTTTGCTATGTTGTTTTGCTCTACGAAATGACCGACGCGAATCAATTCAAATTGGGGGGCTGGGCACCATAACGATGTGTTCAGTGTAGAACAGTTGTCCTCAACTGTTTCTGAAGCAGGTACAAACTTCACTTCAGATAAACGATTGGGACAATCGTTCTACAATAGATAAACGATTGGGACAATCGTTCTACAATAGGGTTGATTACGTTGCTGACGGGATCGCTGGCGAGTCGGGGATTCGCCGCGTTAGACCTTTGGGGACACCACTTATTTTTGGGGGGTGGTTTTCAACGCACCCCAAAATGTCGTGTCCCCATCATGCACCCACTGAACTTCATTGCGATCAGAGCTAAGTGTTGCAATCGTCCTGCCGTTTCAGTGGCCGAGGCAATACAGCATGTTCGAACAGAGCGATGTAATTCTCGGCTCACGCACAGTTAAGTATCGAAGAGAGCCACTACGCGACTCCACCCCGCACTGCCACCCTTCAACTTGACAGGGAAACAGCTGACCTTGAATCCAAACGGGCGAGGGAGCATCGACAGTTTTGTCAGCTTTTCGATCTGGCAATACTCGAAATCGCGGCCAACTCGATGCGCCTCCCAGATGACAGAGGGGTCTTTAGTGGCCAGAAAGCGTTCCTTCATCGCCCAGAACGGTTGATCCCAGCCCCATGCATCAATACCCATCACCCTGATCCCGGCATCGATCAACCAGCGTGTTGCCGCAGCACTGACACCCGCCCCCGCGTGAAAATATTCGACAGATCCCCAAAAACGATCCGCATCGGTACGGATCATCACAATATCAAATGGCTTCAATCGATAGTTGATTCGCACGAGCTCTTGCTCGATATCCTGCGGCTCAATCAATGCGCCGTTTTGCTTACTGGAAAAATCAAGGACCACACCATCGGAAAAAAACCATTCCAAAGGCAATTCGTCGATCGTCCGTGCTGGCTTACCCTCGCATGTCGGAAAGTAGTGGTAAGGAGCATCCACATGCGTTCCATTGTGTGAACACGCTGTGATCCATTCATTGGCCCAGCCCAGCTTTTCCGGAAGGTCGTCCACCGTCGCCCCAAAGTAACCCGCCATCACCGCCGCTGTGTCAGAATGCGACTGATGTTCGACTGTCACCCGTAGCGGTTCGCTTGGTGAGTCTTCCAATGGTAAGCTGAGATCAATAATTTTCATGTGAGGTAGCGGTAGCCCGTCGACGAAGGTGGCGAACCAATGGGGACCGAGCATTATACTTGACGGTTTGGCGACACGTGCGACAAAAGTCCTTGGTAAAATTGGCAAAATGCGTTGTGTTGACCTGGCGTGAGCCGTTGGCGGGCGCTATCGTTGCTGTGCTTTTATCTCCTCAGAAGACGGGTCTTCCGATGAGGTCTGGAGGGCGATGCGAAAGCCTATGTTGCCGCCCCGGTCGTCCGGCGCGCCCCCGCCGCAGAAAGCCGACCGGCAAGCAACAGCGGCGCTGATCCAAGAGCCTCCACGGAGGACGCGGATCTCGCCCGATTTAGCCCCTTGCGGATCGCGACCTCCTTCGAAATACAATCCATTCCAATTGGAACACCATTCCGCTACATTCCCATGCATGTCGTACAACCCAAAACGATTCGCTAACTTTTGTCCTACCGAGTGTGCGTACTTTTCCGTTTTTGCATTTCCATCACCGAAACCGCCCCACCAATCGAATTCACTCAATTGAATCGCATCGTTACCGAAACTATATGCACTTGTACTACCCGCACGACACGCATACTCCCATTCCGCTTCCGTCGGTAAGCGATACGTCTTACCCTCTTTCTCACTCAACTTCTTGCAGAATGCTATCGAGTCATCCCAACTTACATTGGTCGCTGGGTAGTCGGAGCCCTCTTTTGCGAAGCCCTTACCCTTCCATGGCGTCGTACCCATCACGCTTGTCCATTGACCCTGCGTCACCTCTGTCACTCCAAGATAGAACGACTTGCTGATCGTTACCTCCACCTGGTTTTCGTATTTCGAACGCCCTGGCTCATTTACCGGACTTCCCATCGTAAAACTACCCGACGGAATGAGCGCCAGCTTCATGCCAATGCTATTCGTAAGCACCTCGCCAGGCTTCGAAGCCGCAAGGTTCGTAGGTTCTTTCGATGCCTCCTGCCCACATGAGTTTTTAGTCCAGACCGACAACAAGGCAAATGCACCTAAAACACCCCAAATCAATCCGGGCAAGGTTGACATAATTTGCATCCCAAACTGTTAAGGAGTTCTAATGAAGTCAGAACAACGACAAGGCTACCAAGACATGAGCCTAGTTTAACGGATTCGCACCGGCCAAACGAAGAATTTGCATTTGTACTTCCGTGTCCTTTAATGGGGACACAGCACTTTTCAACCAATCGATTTTTACGGGAATTTTCCGTCGAAATCCAATGTTTGTTTCTGCCACCGTAATGGCAAAATGCGTCCCGGAAAATGTCGAAGTGGTGTGTCCCCATGAAATTTTCCGCTGACATGGACATGTGCCGGTGCGTCGCGACCTCTTGGGAGACGTTGATTGCCATAAAAAAGCACTCCTTTTTGAAAAAGACCTATCGATCGTTAACTCGACCGGTCACAGAGAGCACTGGTTTGGCAGGAAGCTCAAGGCAAGCTGTCTCGAAATCTTGATCGAATTCGCGATCCGCGTGATCAATCGCGAACTGTTCGCTTCGCATGTAGCGTAAGACGCCATCCGCCAAGAGCGAAACCAGCTCGGCTCGCAGTTCAGTTTCATTCATCTCATCCACAGCGCGGACCTTCGGCATAGCAATCTCCCAACAGAGGCAATGTGAAGCTCGATATCACCGGTTTCTACGCACTAGTCATCGATTTGATTAACAACCGGGTATCGAGCGAGACCGAAAGCAACAGGTCTCTATCTATAGGGTTTCACGCAAAGAGGGCGAAATGACGAAGCGATTTAGAGAAAAAGTTGCAGTTAGCGAACGATTGGATGCGCTCAGCATCTGCCTAGGCTGGTTCGCTACAAGGTTAAGGTTGCAATACGTTGATACGGTTCTTCAAATCTCGTAACGTTGAAAGGATCTCCTCGAAAATAGGCGAAGAGCTGAAAATCATTTCCTGCATTGCTAGGTAATCGTCCGCAATCGTTGACTCGATATCCGAATGTGGTAGCAGCTCAAGTGTTTGTGGAGTCCTAGCAAGATCGTACCGTGCCCACTGTTGTCGGTAGAATATGTTTTTGTGATCAGCAACTTCAGACAGCAATGAAACATCCTTGAGTGCTGATTCCGAGTAGCCACGTTCGACGAGTTGATAAACGTCGTAGTAGTGGCGAGAAAAGCCAGGGGCAACTCGACCTGGATCACTCTGGAAATGGAATTGATGGAGGATTGTCGCCTTTTCCCAGAAGGTTCTTTCGATTCTTAGAACCTCAACGTTAACCGATGAATCACTAATTGCATCGGGAAAATTCTCGGCCACGTAGGGAACGACAGTAGCTGGTTGTGACGGATGGTTATCTGTTCGTGCTGTCAGTTCAATTCGAACTCGTGGCGGGTTGTAACTGTTGCCAAGCGTTAGAGCGGATCGAGGATAGCTAAACAAGATTTGCTGATTGCCGTTCTCGTCGGCAACCAAGTCGACTGACCAGCGATTCGTACTGAGTGAATTGGTTAAAGCTTGGCGAATTGCGGGGAAGAGTGAGTCAGTGGTCCATGTGAGGCACGAAGCACTCAATCGTGTAAGACGACGCCTGCGCTCCTCCATTGAGATGCCTACCGCGTCGGGAGCCGCAGCCGCAGTAAAGCCAAGTGACTCTCGGCTTACAGCGAAGTCGATATCTTCGGAAAAGCGATCTATCGCTTTGTAGACCTTTGAAAGTGACGTCCCACCTTTGAACGTCAAGTATCGAGCAATTTCTGCGTTGCTAAACAGCAATCGAAGTATGTAGCAAACCCAGAAGTCTTTCTCAACTAAGTGAGCTGGCAACCGGCTCCGTTCGGCCGTTTCCTGAAAATACGTCTCTCGCTCCGTGTCTGGCAGATTCGCAAACTCAATCATGGCTGCTCGATTCCTCTGTGAGCTTGCGGAATATGTCGGCAATCCAAGCCGGTGCCAATGGAATGTCTTTGATCAGTTGCTGTATTTGATCGTTGGAGAGGTTTCGTCTTAGTTGCTGGAAATGCTCGGTAGTGAATTGTTTTTGGCCGATATGTTTCAGTGCTTGAATGGCTAAGCCAGAGATCTTTCCAGCGCCAGCCATAGAAGACGGTGCTCGATTTTTGAGCTCAATCGTTCGATTGCCAACGATAACGCGTTTGTCTGGACCGTCAGTTAAGAACACGACCTTGGCTGGAACTTGCGTACTCAACCCGAGAATGTTCGCTGCATACGCGCCAGTCGGTTGGATGCGGGTGTGCTCTTTAGAGCTGATTGCTTCGACAATCTGCTCAGCAGATGGCGTCAGAATTCCGAGCTTGGGATGCGTCTTGGGATTATCGTATAGTCCTCGGGCAAGTCGGCGAATACGACCGCGATCGCAAATTTCCTTAAGCGCCAGCACGACAGCCCCATAACTACCTTGATCTAGAAAATGGCTGGGAGTGAAAACCCAGCCTACCGGTTTGCCACGGATTCGCTTTAAAATCTTGTCTTCGACCGACATAGTTCTCCCTTTTTTTCTCTAATGAATAATACCCCTTTTTCATTAGAAATGACAGACGGCAAAAACACGAAAAAGTTCGCTTTTTTGCGTGCAGAACGCGTTTTCAACGCGCACGAGTGCCTAGCGGCCTCCCCGGCCATGAGGGAGGCCTAATTTTACGTCGTGCACCTTGCCAGTCACCGTGGGCGCTAGCAGCCTCGAACCGTATGGGATAGAGGCACTTCATCCCGACGAGTTCGTATTGTCACAAATGGGTCTTGCTCCCAGTATTGTTTGCTCGGCCGTTAAACGACAAAGGACCAACCTGCGCAATCCACCCAAGAACGTTGATGAATACCTTGATTGCTTGACGCAGCAGGGGCTGATGCTGACTTCGAATGAGCTTCGCAGGTTTGGAGACTTGATTTAATTAAAACCGGGACCTTCCGTAGTATGCCTATTGGCTAGAAAACGCCTCGGGTGGGATGCCGGCTGTGATGCATTGGCTTGCTTTGATCAGTCCCCGAGACCAAAGGGTCCGCTCTACAAACACTTTCAAGAGCGTTTCTAGCTGGCGCTGCACCTCGATCGATTCCAAGACACCAAGTGCTCGCGCGATCGCTTCCAAGGTGCAGAGATTGTGTTCCGATGACTGCTTGCGCAAGAAGTACTCCGAGGGCTTACCCGGTACCAACTTGACATGTTGCATACGTGCAAACAAAGGTTCTCGCCGAATGAATCGGGTTGTCTGTCTCCAGCTTGCGTCCGGCACGATTAAATTCAATGGCCTCGCCAGGCTGTCGGCAAATTCGCTCGTCAGGACGGCTGCATGAGGGCTTGGAAACAAAAGCAACGACGTTTCACCTTCCTGCGAGAGTCCTTCCAAGGTCATGCGTTCATGCTGCCGGCCTCGAATCCGGATTTCGCTATTCAACAATGCCTTGGCAGCAAGCTTGGCGGTGTTGGATGTTAACACTTCCTCGCAAGTATGCATGAGAATGACGACGCGAGTCTTGGTCTCGATCTTGGGGATGCAATCGCAAAAACACAGCGCCTTGCGGATTTCGCATCCAGAACATCGGCGAGGCGAAATGAAGGCTCGCATGGTTATGCATGTCCTTTCGGTGGGTGGCTTGGACAGTCTAGGAGTGCACATATCCGCGAGGAGGCAGTTGACGCACTCCTCGCTTGTCGCGAGACCAGAGCCCTGTGCGGTTTACGAAAGTGCCGATACGGGTGAGCGGTACACCGCAGATCTCGAGAGGTAACCTATCGATCTGCGATTGCGGGACTGCCAGCAGCAATTCAAAGTCTTCCCCGTCTCCGAGTGCATGATCCAACGGACTTCGACCTGATTCGTTGGCGCATTTTTCCGCATCGGAGCTAATTGGGATTTGATCCAATAAAACTTCTGCGCCGCATTTGCTGGCGACCGTGATGTTCAACAAATCAATACCGAGTCCATCGCTGATATCGGTCGCGGCGGATACCACTCCCATGTGGCTCAGCTCTTCGGCTAACTGCAGTCTCGGCTCGAACGTCAAATGCTTGCCTAGGATGCTGCCTCCTAGGCGTCCAGTGACCACAATTGCATCTCCAGCGGACGCTCCGCTTCTCAGCCAAGCAGCTCCGGAAGATACGGTGCCGATGGCGGTCAGATGGATGCAAAGCGGCCCTTTCCAAACATTTGTATCCCCTCCTGCGATGGAAACTTGATACTTGGCGGCCAGTTCATGCACGCCCTCAAAGACGCCGGCAGCGATGTCACCTGCATTTTCCTTAGGCAAACACAGTGATAGGAAGACCGCCAGCGGTTTGGCGGCCATGCTCGCTAAATCGCTTAAGTTGACCGCCATCAATTTTCGGCCTGCCGCTTGGGCTCCACATTCGGATAGAATAAAGTGTGTTCCGTCGCAAAGCGAATCTGTCGTGACAACCACGTCCGATTCAGCGGAATTAATTGATTCGAAACCAATCAAGGCGCAATCGTCACCGATGCCAAGTTTAACTTTCGGCAAACGGGCGGCGCGTTGTTTGGCCCATGCAATAAAACTATGTTCCATCAGAGCTGTCAGAGCTATTCCAAAAAAGTTCTAAAAACACTTTGGTTGTTATCGAAAGCAAGTCGAATGAGTCCGAAAACGATTCCAATTCATGAGTGCAGGCGAGACTGCGCTCCGCATTGTGACTCACAACGCCGACATCGTACAAGCGGGGTTAGCTGCAATTCTTTTTGGCAAAACACTTGCCGGTTGTTAGCCATAGCCCTTTTCGTGTCGGCGACAGTCAGAACCGTTTCAGCGCAAAACGAAACGGAAAAGCCATCGGCTCAACAGTTCGAAGCTTGGATCTCGGACATGGCTTCCGAAGACTACTCGCAGCGACAGCTTGCAACCATCCTATTCACTCGCCACAAAGCAGAAGCAATTCCGTTCGCGATATTGGCCCTCGAAAATGCAAGCGGAGAGAAAGCCGATCGACTGTTCCAGTTTCTTTCGTCGATTGCCGCAGATCCGTACAGCCCGGATGGCGACAATGCTTACAACGCCATTGAAAAAGTCGCGGCAGCGCGAACGACTAGCAAGGCGATGCGAGCACAGAAAATTCTTGAGGTGATCGGCGACGAGCAGAAAGAATTATCATTGGATCGGCTGGAAAGGCTGCAAGTCGAACTCCGCGACCGCTATTTCCAAATAATCTCGACGCGTGTGTATGTCCGCAATGCGTTGGTCATTGACGCCACTTTTCCCGGTACTGCCTCGGATTTGGAATGTCTGAAATGGCTGACGGAGGTTGAGTTCGTGAAACTCGAGGGGCCCAAGATCAATCGGGATGTGTTGAGGCATGTAGCAAAGATGCGAGGCTTAAAGCGACTTCAATTGGTTCAAACCGAGTTGCGAGCGGAAGACCTTGAGGCTTTGACGGACGCTCCAGACTTGGATTTGCTTGAAATCATTTATAGCTCGATCGGCGACGAAGCAGTGGATGTATTGAGTCGGGTGCCAGTGTTAGGAGATTTGTATTTGTTCGGCACGAATCTCACGCAACATGGCCAACAAGAACTTAAGTCAAGAATCGATGGGGTTGATTTTGTTTTTGCGCGCGGAGGTTTTTTGGGTGTCCAATGTCAGGCGACATCTGTGATTATCGACGTTGTCACCGGTGCAGCCGAAATAGCGGGTCTACGTAGAAACGATCGGATTCGTCGCATCAACAATATTCCCGTTGTCGTTTTTGAAGATCTGAGGCGCGAGCTCGCCAAGTTTGCCGTAGGCGAACAAGTCGTGATTGAGTTTGAACGCGTTTCCTATCCCTTCGAGTCTCCTGACAAGTTGGAGTTACCAGACGACACAAAATTGCCTGCGGATGAGCTTGAACGCCTCCGAGGTCGATTGCAACGACGGGAAAAGCGAGAGACATTGACACTCCCGGTCACGCTTGGAAAGAGACAAGAGATACCGAGAGACCGCTAAACGAAGTGAGCACCGAAACAACGGCTTGGTCGCCGGCAGAACTGCGAAAACTGCGAGCCAAAGCATTGGAATGGTATCTCCGCCATGGTCGAGAACTGCCTTGGCGCGCCACCTCGGATCCGTACGCCGTCTGGGTCAGCGAAATCATGCTGCAACAGACGCAAGTCGCGACCGTGATCCCTTATTTCTCGCGATTCCTAGCCAGCTTTCCAAGCGTCGAACGTCTCGCAAGCGCAACACTGGACGAAGTCTATCAGCACTGGGCGGGCCTAGGATACTACAGGCGGGCCCGACAATTGCACCAAGCGGCCAGCGTAATCGTTCAAGAACATGGCGGTCTTTTCCCTGAGAACTTTTCCAAAGTACTCGCGTTGCCCGGTATTGGCCGATACACCGCTGGGGCCATCCTTTCGTTTTCGAGCGATCAACGCTTGCCAATCGTGGAAGCGAATACCCAACGACTTTATGCAAGACTGCTGCATCTGAGCGATGAAACAACTTCCAAAGGTTCGCAAGTGAAACTATGGTCATTCGCCGAGCAAGTCCTACCGAAGCAATCAGGCAGTGGCCAAACGAATCAAGCGTTGATGGAAATCGGTTCTCAAATCTGCCTCCCCAAGAATCCTCTTTGTGCGCTCTGTCCTTTGCAATCGCTCTGTCCAACCTTTTCAAGCGGACGACATGCAACCATCCCCGCCCCAAAAAAGCCTAAGGAGTTTACGGACTTGCAAGAGGCAGCGTTGGTCATCCGCGATCGGCGAGGGCGCATTCTTATGCGACGCTGCGCAACGGACGAACGATGGGCAGGCCTCTGGGATTTTCCTCGCTTCGACATTACTGGCCATTCGGGATGTGCGTCCGTTCGGAAGCGACTGGCCGTGCTTTTCCAAGATCGATTCGGTCGACCTGTGCTCATCGGCAATGAGTTGCACACTTTTAAACATGCGGTGACACGCTATCGAATCACACTCCATAGTTTTGAAGCTCAGATTGAGGGTGGCCAGAAAAGCGATTGGAGGTCAGAGATCGAGATAGAGTGGGCGGATCAAGAGCGTCTGGCTGAGCTTGCTCTCAGTTCGTCCGGAAAAAAGCTGTGGATTTGGCTAAACCGGCCTCGATGACGGAGGAACCTCGATGACGGAGGAAATAGACAGGTCGCTCAACACCCGAGTGGCAGGGATTGCAAGTTTTGTTGCACTGTGCAATCTAGTTACCAGGGTAATCTAGTTACCAGGCTCTGCCTGGTAACTCAATGCTAGCGAGGCTCCGCCTCGCCGAAATGCATCCTTAGTTTGTGAACTCGGGAGGCAGGAGCCTCCACTGCAATGCGTTCCCAGGCAGAGCCTGCAGAGCCTGGGAACGAGTAGTCTCCTTTTTATTTCGCTAGCAAAGGGGGTGAAGGGTGGCGCATCCAGAGGCTGTGTCGATTTGATTCGCCTCGGTGGGGCCTCGAGATGGCCCCACCGAACAGACGAACAGACGAACAGACGGAAAAATGGGAATGCTATGGCATCCGATGGCCCAAGAATGCTATTTTCGAATCCTTGTTGACAAATTGATTGGTCGACATCGTCGAACGGTAGATGCAAAGGAACGCGGAATGTACAAGGTATTATTGTGTTGGCGTTACTTGAAAACGCGTTGGATTGCATTGGCATCCATCGTGTCCGTGACCTTGGGTGTCGCTACATTGATCGTGGTCAATAGTGTCATGGACGGCTTCACGTCCCAGATGCAAGATCGAATGCATGGAATTCTCAGCGATCTCGTCGTCGAAACCCGTGCCACCAATGGCATCGCGGAACCCAATTGGTACATCGAACGCATTCGCGCCCGGCTCGGAGAGTCCGTCGATGGAATAACCACGGTTGTCACTTTGCCAGCCATGATGACTTTTCATCACAACGGAAACGCTCATACGCAACAAATCAATCTCATCGGGATCGACCAATCGACGTATGCAAGTGTCAGCGACTTTAGCAAGTACCTGCTCCACCCCGATAACAAACGGCAACTGGATTTTATTCTCAAACGCAATGGATATTCTCCGGATCGGGAAGCCCTCCAGCCATCGGGCTGGGAGTATCGAAGCCGGGTCGAGCAACTCAAAAAAGACCGCCAGACTGAGTTAGAGAGGTATCGACAACTTCAAGCGAAAATTGCCGAAGAGCAGCAAAACCAGATTGCCAAAGACTCTCAAGGCTTGAGTGATTCGACCGCCGACCAGGCAATCGATCCCAAAGCAAACGAAAATGGCACCCAACCCTTGGAAGCCAATTCGGATTTGCTTGGAGGCCCCATGATTCAACCGGTCCAAAACAGCGGTGGTGGACGAGTGTTCGACGCTTCTATTGAGCAACGCATCGGCATTGTTCTGGGAATTGGAATAGGCAGCGTTCGCGGTCGAGATTCCGATGGTCAGCTCAAAGACTATTTCTTCATTCGACCTGGCGATGACGTTAGTGTCGCCTTTCCCAACGCAGGTTCGCCACCACGGGCCATCGACGAACTTTTTACGGTTGTGGATTTTTATGAAAGCAAGATGAGTGAATACGATGCAACGTTTGCGTTCGTTCCGATCGAAGCCTTGCAACGCGCACGAGGAATGTTCGATCCGTTATCCAAACAAGGTGCAGTCACGTCCATTCAGATCAAGTTGGCGCGAGGAACCGATTTGAACTCCGCTCGCGACTCGCTTCGAGATGAGTTTCCACCCTCCGAATCGTATGTTCATGTGAACTCATGGCGCGACACCCAAGGTCCTCTATTGGCAGCCGTGCAACTTGAGACAACGATATTGAATGTTTTGCTGTTCATGATTATTGCGGTTGCTGGATTTGGGATTCTAGCCACCTTCTTCATGATCGTTGTTGAGAAAACTCGCGACATCGGTGTCCTTAAATCGTTGGGAGCGCCCGGGAGCGGTATCGCTTCTATCTTTCTTGGGTACGGAGTGTTGCTAGGCTCCGTAGGATCGGGAGTGGGAGTCCTGTGCGGCCTGGCATTTGTCTGGAAAATCAACGAGATCGCTCGAGTCTTGGAATGGATAACGGGTCGCGAAGTATTTGACCCGACGGTCTATTACTTCGACACCATTCCGACAGTCATCCATCCGTTTACGATCGTTTGGGTTAGCATCGGCGCTGTGTTGATCGCTATCTTGGCAAGCGTATTGCCGTCGATCCGAGCAGCTCGAATGCATCCCGTGGAGGCCCTGCGCTATGAATAATTCTATACCAGCAAAGTCGCTTGCAAAACCGACATCCACCGCGGCAAACCAGCTCCGAGTTGTACGCCCCGAAGCGGACAACGAATCAGGACACTCGAAACAAACCCATACGACGGTACCGCAATCGTTCTCGCGCGAATCGATGGTGGATGCACGTGCAGTAACCAAGTCCTACCGCCGCCACAAAACGAGCGTAGCAGTTCTTAAGGGAGTTGATTTCTCGGCGGAGCAGGGCAAGATGACTGCGATCGTTGGGCAAAGTGGCTCCGGGAAAAGCACTTTGCTGCATTTGCTGGGGACCTTGGACCGTCCAGATAGCGGCGAAATCCATTTCGCGAATCAGCGCATCGACAATCTACCCGCGAGAAAGCGAGACGCATTTCGAAACCACCAACTGGGGATGATATTCCAATTCTATCACCTGCTGCCGGAACTCACGTTACTCGAAAACGTGATCGCCCCTGCCATGATTGGTCAGAGCATACTTTCTTATTTCCGAAATCGCTCATCCATCATGAAACGAGCCAAGGAACTCGCCGAGTTGGTGGGACTTTCGCACCGGCTACATCACAAACCGAGTCAGCTCTCAGGTGGTGAGATGCAGAGGACCGCGATCGCACGTGCCTTGATCACCGACCCAAAATTGCTGTTGGCCGATGAGCCCACGGGCAATCTGGACCAGGAATCTGGTCAATCTATTTTGCAACTTCTCAGAAACCTGAACCAAGAATCGGGCTTGACGATCGTCATGGTCACGCACGATGAGAACATCGCAATGCAATGCGATGCGTTGGTTCGGCTCAAGGGCGGAAAAGTAGAACGGCTCAAGTGAAGCGGTAATCTTTGCGGATTGTAGCGATAAGTCTCATGCCTTCACGGCGAATCGGACGATACAACGACTACAGTTTAAAGCTCGCAAAGGCCATTTCACTTACGGAACCGAACGGATGTACGAGTCATTTTTTGGATTTGTCAAACGGCCTTTTCTTGCCGTATCCACACTCGACCGCTATTTTCCAGCCACTAGCATCGAACAAACCCTTCAGACGACTTCGCGTGCGATTCAGCGCGGCGAAGGTCCTGTCGCCATTTTCGGTGGCACCGGTTTGGGCAAGACCATGTGCTGCTTGCGGATCGCGGAACACTTCCATCGCAATTTCGAAGTCGTAATGCTGTCGAGCTCGCAACTGATCACAAGACGTGCACTATTGCAAAGTCTGCTGTTCGAGTTGCGCATGCCGTACCGAGACATGTCCGAGGGTGAACTTCGATTGACCCTCATGAATCGTATTCAGCCATCCGTTGAAAACCCAACCGACGGCTTAGTATTAATCGTCGACGAGGCTCAGACGCTTTCGATGAAGCTGCTCGACGAGCTTCGTCTGCTGACGAACGTTGTCCGCAATGGTGTACCCCGCGTTCGGTTGGTGCTGTGCGGAACGATGCGATTGGAGGAATGCCTATCGCATCCCCACATGGAATCGATGAATCAACGACTCGCTGCTCGTTGCTATTTAACCCCACTGAGCCTCCAAGAGACGGCTCAGTATGTGACTCACAAAATCGAGTTGAGCGGAGCAGCGAGTTCCACCGTGATGACCCGCGATGCACTCGATGCTATTTACCGAGGTTCCGATGGCATTCCGCGTTTGATCGATCAGCTCGCCGACCAGTCACTGTTGTTGGCTTTCAATGATCGCGAACGGCCAGTCTCAGCAGCGATGGTTGGTCGTGCTTGGTGTGTGCTCCAGCAGCTCCCGAATCCTTGGAGTGAGCCTGAATCCATCGCGAAATCCGCTTCGACGATTGTCCCGTTGGCAAATCCATCGAGCAATACGAGCAATACGAGCAATACGAGCAACACGAGCAACACGAGCGTAAATGATGTTCCAACCCACGTTTCGAGAGCAACCTCGCAACCGATTGGTAACTCGACTCCAAACATTGCGATTGCTGCTTCGCAACCCGCCATTGAATTTGGACAGTTGGACGAAGAATTCGATTTGGATATTCCGTCCAGCGAGACTTCCGCAGTACGAGCAGTCTCATCGCTGCCGCCACCAGCAACCAACATCCAACAACCTGGCAAGAAGAGCCTTCTAGACGTATTTGGGGGCGACTTCGACGAAGAGTTTTCGATCCCAGTTCAGACATCAGACAGCTACCAAGCCTATTCAGGCGCGTCCTACGGCAATCTCAATCATGACCTTTCCAGCTTCGGCACAATCGCCGAACCAAGCCAACAGGTTCCACATTTTGAACTCGATGAAGCGAATGAGTTCTTGAATGGAGCGGTTGAAACGCAACGCAATCGACTCTCGGAGTCCTTTGGTGCACCCGTCGCGAAGTCCTTTCAGGATGGGCCGACCGAATACGAGTTTTCCGAACCGATTTCCAATATCTCGCCTGAACAGGCACTAAGTCTCGAACGACAAATCGAGGAGGAAATGCGTGAGCTAGTGTCCGGGCTCAACATGAGTGCGATGAGCTTTGATCCTGCCACTTCAATCGATGCGTTTGCTGGTCAACTTGCGTTTTCGTTCGAATCGAACGGCGATCAGAACCGCTATGATATGCAACGGCTCGCGCATCAAGCTCATACCGACGTAATCTCGTTCGCGGGCTTACGGAACAGCTCAGATGGGTTAGAGTCAGCACAATCGAATTCCGACTCGCTAAGTGAGCGTTCTGCCATGAGCGATGATCGGGATCTGCTTGTGATCGAGGACGATCTGGCATCCGTTCGAGGCGAGACTCAGCAAGCGACTGCAGGTAGGAGCCAAGCAGTCCTGCATCCGTACGCGAAGCTCTTTACCAAATTGAGAAACTCATGACTCTCAACGACCCCAATTCACGCAACAGTGGATGGATTTCGACGCTAGAACGGTATCGAATGGAAATGGAGATAGGACAAGCTTCGCTTCAAGTGGTTCCGAAAGCACACAATGCCCCACTCGATCGCGTCAAAAATGGGTTGAGCTTGAAAACAGGCGTACCAGACGTTGTCACGATCATGCCTGAGCCACGAGAGGACTTGTCACCGCCGCTCGTGCATTTGCCAGTCGACGAGATTATTGCAAGTATTCTGAAGACGAAGCCATACATGCTTGGGCTCGGTACAACCGGATTCTGTGACCATGCGCTCGTAGAACGAATCGTTTCGGACGTCGCACTTCGCTGCGGACAGAAAACCAACCGAAACACTCTTGTCGTACGACTTCGATCCGGTACGCCGGAACATGAAATCGCAATCTCGAAAGGACTCGTTCAAAACGGGGCTTACGCCCAAGTCCATTGGGCGGGTTTCGGAGATTCGAAAGAAGAAAAAAGGCGTTGGAATTGCCAACTCGCCGACCTGCTCGAATGGAAACAAGAGTTTGGACTCATTTTGTTCGACTTGGGTGACGCAGGCTCTCCAGCCATGTCGCGCATGGGCAGACTTTGCAATGGCGTTGTGATTCAAATGCTTGCCACATCGGACGCACGAAGCACAATCCAAATTCTCAAAAACTTGCAAAACCAAAGAATCAAAATCATCGGTGCGTGGGCAATTGAGCATCGCCCGAGGTCGCTCGCAGGCTGAATGCTCTCGTTAGCCTACGTGCGTTTGCGTTTGGGCCGGGTGTGCAATAGACTTTGGACAATTCTGCCCACATGCGAACGCATCGGGGCTCAAAACCCCAAATTCAGACGATGAGAGTACGCTATGGTTCGTTGTTTAGTCACCGGTGGAGCAGGCTTCATCGGCTCACATATTGTACGTGGGCTGTTGGATGCCGGTCACAAAGTCCGGGTGATCGACAATCTTTGCACAGGCAATCGGAAAAACCTTGAAGAAGTTTCCGACCGGATTGAGTTTGTGGAAGGGAACATTTGCGACATCATCGCCGTTCGCGAGGCATTGTCCGGTATCGAACGCGTCTTTCACCAAGCGGCACTTGCATCGGTCCCGCTGTCGCTGGAGCGTCCTCTTGAGACTCACCAAGCCTGCGCGACGGGCACGCTGAACATGCTCCATCAGAGCGTTCAAGCGGGGGTGAAGCGATTTGTCTATGCAGCTAGCAGCAGTGCATACGGCGACCAACCGACTTCGTCGAAACGCGAAACCGATTTGCCCATGCCGCTCTCTCCCTATGCGGTTGCAAAACTTGCGGGCGAATACTACTGCCAAGCCTACTTTCATAGTTTTGGATTGGAGACAGTTGGGATACGCTACTTTAACGTCTTCGGCCCGAGACAAGATCCAAACAGCCCCTACTCCGCGGTCATCCCACTGTTCGTGAGCCGAATCCTAACGGGCAAACGTCCTATCATCTATGGCGATGGACTCCAGTCTCGCGACTTCACTTACGTCTCCAATGTCGTACATGGAAATCTATTGGCTGCGGAACGCCCAAATATCGGTGGACGAGTTATCAACGTTGCCGACGGAGGCCAAACGACCCTGTTACAGCTTCTCAAAATCTTGAGCCCGTTGCTTGGCAAGCAGGTTGAACCTGACTTTCAACCGGCACGCGTAGGCGATGTTCGAGATAGCCTGGCCGATATTAGTTTGGCTCGAAAACTGCTCGGCTACGAACCCCAAGTTCGGCTCGAAGAAGGTATTAAAAGGACGATCGCCTACTATCGCGATACGATGCAATAAACCAATTTAAGACAATTCATGATCCTCTACTCCGTTCTTATCCTGCTGATCGCCCTGTTGCCTGTGCTCATGTTCCTGAAAAATGGAACACAGTTCTTGCCACCATCGAACGATTTGGATCTGCTCTCGTTGAGCAAGCCAATCCAAGTGAGCGTGTTGATTCCCGCTAGGAATGAAGCCGTCAGTATTGGCCCTGCGCTCGAAACGGTCCTGTCGTCGGCTCATCCGGAATTCGAAGTCTTGGTTTTGGATGACCATTCCGAAGATCAGACGGTCAACATTGTTCAATCGTTTGCATCGTGCGACCCGCGAGTAAAGCTATTGCGTTCCAAGGCGTTGCCAGAGGGCTGGAACGGCAAGCAACACGCTTGTTGGCAACTTGCGAACGCGGCCAGCTTTGGTCGGCTGTTGTTTCTCGACGCGGATGTTCGACTTTCGAGCGACGCCATCGGCCGCTGCGTGGCCGAGCAACGGCTAAGACAAGCTCCGCTCATAAGTGGTTTTCCAATGCAAGAGACCGGTACGGTCGCCGAAAAAATGCTGATCCCGCTTATGCACTACGTCTTGCTGGGTTATTTACCGATCGACCGCATGCGTTCGACACTCGGAGTGGGGCTTGCCGCAGGTTGTGGCCAGCTTTTTCTCGCAAAAAAAGAAGCCTATATCCAATCAGGTGGACATGCGGCGATCAAGTCCTCGCGCCACGATGGAATTCAATTGCCAAGGGCTTTTCGAAAAGCGGGATTCCGTACGGATATATTCGACGCGAGCGATATTGCCCGTTGTCGCATGTACACCTCAACGACCCAGGTGTGCAACGGCTTGCTCAAAAACGCGACGGAGGGGATTGCAAACCCAAAGCTCATCGTCCCCTTTTCCATCCTGTTATTGGGAGGTTCGGTGCTGCCTGCTTTGTCGCTATTGGTTGGCTTGGTTCTCGGCATCTCGTGGTTCCCTCTCATACTGCTGGCCATAGCGACCTTGATTTCGTACGTGCCGCGCATCATTGCGTGCATCCGATTTAAGCAGTCGCCTTTTGGAGCGTTGGTCCACCCAATTGGAACTCTTTGGTTTGTATCTCTTCAATGGGTTGCATTGTTTCGCAAACAGCTCGGACTAACAACAAAGTGGCGTGGCCGAATGTAACCAGGAAGCACAACAATCCACAGGTCAAGCCTGTGGTATTCGAATCGGACCACTAGTTGGGTTGCACCGATTCACTGAAAGGTGAGAACTGGATGTAGTTAAGGTGGCGATAGATCTCGCTTTGCTCCAAAAGGTCGGCGTGAGTACCGACAGCAGCGATGCGATGTTCGTGGAGCACGATAATCTGGTCTGCGGCTCGCAGAGTTGACAGACGTTCCGCCAATACGACAAGCATGGTCGTCGTTGACTTGAGCTGAAGCATGGCAGAGAGCGTTTCGGCCTCGGTGGATGCCTTGACTTGCAGCTCTGGCTCTTGTGCCACAATCAATTTAGGCTTTTTAATCAGCCCTCGTGTCAACCCTAACCGGAAGAGATGATCCGGCAGGATGCGATCTTCGTTGGGTGTGACCAATGTCATCAAACCGTCTGGAAGATTCAGAATCGCCTCGGAAACATGCATCCTTTTTGCATAGGACATCAAATCAACCGTCGCATCGTGGTCGACCCCGGCCCACAGGTTTTCCTCCAACGTGCCATGAACCAATGGACCTCGGGCAGCGACCCATAAAGACGACCTTCGAATGATGGTTGGATCAACATCGGTGGAATCCAGATCGTCAATCAGGATGCGTCCACTGGCAGGTCGACCAAATCCCAAAATCAGTTCGGCGAATGCGCTTGCTTGAACGGACTCGCTTGCCACAATGGCTGTTAAATCACCGGATCGTATCGTCGCCGAAATGTCCTCGAGAAGTTTCCGGCCCGAACTGTTTCGAATCGTCACATGATCCAATTCAATTTGACGAAGCATGTCGACAGACTGAGAGCGTCGCAGGCTGCTCTTGTCCAACATGGGTTGTTCAAGGTAGGTAGCGAGTTGATTCACGGCTTGCTCGGTTGCTCTGTATCGTCGGTATGCGCGCGAAAACCGATGCATGCCTGCGACCGACAGCACAACCGCCGCACACAATGTGGCAAGTTCGCTAAAATGGAGACTGCCGGAACTGTCCAGAAATCGAATCGAAATCACAATCATCAAAAAAGCTGCTAGCGAAGTTCCTGCGAGGAGCATCGTTGGAGATTTCCAGACACCACCGTCGGAAAGCTGCAATTGAGTTTGTCGATAGGCATGCAACTGGCCCTCATAGTTGAGTTTGGTATCTTCTTGATCGTGTACGGATGCAAGCAAAGGAGCCGTTTCGCAAAGGTAGGCAAGCTGCTCGCTCGATTCTCGCGCTCGCTCGAACAAGACTGGACGTCGCTTGCGACGCGTGGCATCCAAGTTGCTGAAAAGCAGCCAGAGCACAAACGCACAAACCAGCGCCAAAACCGTGACCGAAAGTTGAATGGAACAGGCCAATGCGATCAGTAGCAACGACTGGACAAGATGCCTTGGAAACACGCGGTACCATTGACTGGCGGTTTCACGCGCTTGAGGAACGTGGATAAACATCATGTCTCTCAAGGCTTCTTGCTGCCCCGACAATCCTTGTTCAATCGCTAACGCCGCGGATTTTTCGAATAACTTGCGTTGCACTTCAACGGCAATCTCTAACGAAGTGTGCAAGGCCGCTCGATAACAGATCAATAATGAGATGCACTCGAGCGCGATGACGATCACAACTAAAACCACGATACCTAAAACCCCTCGGAGTGCGCTTCCGCCGGTGTTCAGCCAAACCGTGGGAAGGTTAAAAAATGCTCCGACCGTAAGCTGTTCGGGCAAGGGACTCGAAGAATTGCGAGCAAGTCCTTGCTGTCCTTCCAGCAATAACTGAATGAGCAACCCTCCCATGACAAGCAACAAAGGTACCAGTACGCCTGCAAGGATCCCGAAAACCCCTACGGCCCACAAGGTTTCCGGAGCCTTGATCTGCCTCATCAACCGCTGCCAAATCTGTGATGACAAAATCTAAACTCTCCAAAAACGCGTCAACCGAAAAGACAAACTTGGGTGCATTCCAACCATCCTCCAGGATATTCCAGGTGCAACCTGAGTTTGCGTAGAATGAGTCCGATTTTAACGATTTTGTCGTTGAATCAATGCCAATCACGCTCAGAAGCCGTTGTACTTGGTAAGAAACACATCAATCCGGCGTCACGTTGCGAAAAGTCAACCTATGTTTCCAAAACGCACGAATGACAGCAGATTGTGATCCTGAAATGCAACATCTGTCGTAGCTGGACTTCTATCAACCATTTTGACTCGCACGCTTCTGGACTTAATGACCACTTCAATGCCAACAACTCAACGTAAAGAAACCAAAGCCCGGCTCCTAGTCGCTGACGATGATCGTTGGCTCCTCGAATCGATGGCCGATTGGCTTGCGAGCGAGGGCTACTCGGTCCAAACGGCGGGCAGTATCGAGGAAACGACCAAGCACCTTGCCCGTGAATCGTTCGATCTCTTATTGTCCGACGTTCGATTTGACGATGGAGACGGGATGAATCTACTGCGGAAAGCCAGGAAACGATTCCCCGAGCTACCGATCCTAATGATGACCGGCTACGCTGGCCCGGACGCTGCCCGAGACTCAATCGCCGCAGGTGCATTTGAGATGCTCACCAAGCCGATTATCGATGATGAACTTCAAACTGCGATCCAGCGAGCGCTCAAACAAAAGAGCATCAGCGACGAAAATGCGAGACTCAAGGAAGCCCTCGATCAAAGTTTTCGTTTAGAAAGCTTCGTGAGTCACGACCGGCGTATGCTCAAAATCTTTGAAATGATCGAAAACGTTGCAGACTCGCGAGCCACGATTTTGATCACGGGTGAAAACGGCACGGGAAAGAGTAAGATCGCGAGAGCCATTCACAAGAAATCGGCTCGTCGAAATGCGCCATTCGTCGAAGTTGCCTGTGGCGCTTTACCGGATACTCTTCTTGAAAGCGAACTGTTCGGGCACATGGCCGGTTCATTCACTGGCGCGACACAAAACAAAATCGGTAAATTTCAACAGTCCGACAAAGGTTCGATTTTCTTGGACGAAATCGGGACGGCCAGCCAGGCTCTTCAAGTTAAATTGCTCCGCGTACTTCAGGAACTTCAGTTCGAACCACTCGGTGGAACTGAGACGGTTTCTGTCGATGTGAGAGCGATTCTCGCGACGAACGAGAATCTTCAGTCCGCCATAGCCCAGGGGCGATTTCGACAAGATCTCTTCTACCGAATCAACGTCATACACATTGAGTTACCATCCCTTCGCGAGCGACCGGATGATATTCCGCTGCTAGCCCATCATTTCTTGCGTCGTGCATGTACCGAATACTCTCGCGACGTTCAAGGTTTCTCGACATCGGCGATGAACGCAATGCTCACCTACGCGTGGCCAGGAAACATCCGGGAACTGGAAAATGCAATTCAGAGATCTGTTTTGCTAACCAAAAAAAATAGTATTGACGTCGAAGTCTTGCCCCCCTCGATCCATAGTCGCGGCCAGACGACAGCATTGCCCATGCAATCAAACACATTCCATCCGTTTTCATCGCTTCCCTCGCTTCCCCCGCTTTCCTCGATCTCGCCGAGCGATTCGTTAGACATAAACCGATCGTCCCTTGCGAAACAAACATTGAGCGAAGCGTTGGAAGGCCCGGAACGCTGCATCATTCTGCAAGTACTCAAGGCAAACGATTGGAACCGGAACATCACTGCCGACCAACTGGGAATCAATCGAACAACGCTCTACAAGAAAATGAAGAAACTGGGGATCGAAACCCTGGCCTAGACGGGCAACGGAAGAACGCTGTAGCAAAATGAGACACGCCTGTTTATACTGGCCGTCACACCACAACTACCGCTTTTCGAAACACCTATGTCGACGTATTTACTCATTACGAGGGGACGCGAGCCAGATGTCCGCTACTCGCTAGACAAGACTCAAGACAATAAAATGGGACGCGGGCTGGAATGCCAAGTTCAGCTCAATGACCCACTGTCCTCGCGCGTTCACGCCAAGCTCTTTTTCAAAGAATCGCAATGGCATGTTTCGGATGCCGGCTCACGCAACGGAACGTTGCTCAACGGTTCCAAGATCGATGTTGCGATTTTAGCCAGCGGCAACAAAATACGAATTGGCAACACCGAACTCGAGTTTGTCGACGATACGATCAACGAAGACTTGACGATCGAACGAATCAACCTGTCACACGATTTTCGCGGTGACAAACTCGGTGCCGTTGCCGATGGTACGGCCTCCGGCATGTCGGCGTTCTTGTCTCTGAGGAAAGCTGGACGCTCGGAGGATCTTTCCGATCTACATCAATTGTCCATTCACTGCATAACGCTATCGACACCAGAACAAGTAAGCAAGCTGGCTATCGAGGTTCTTCGCAATCGTACACAAGCAACATTCGTTGCGTTATTGTTTGCAGACAACGATGGAAAACTAATTGTTCAACGAAAATACCCCAATACGAACGATGGTCGGGCGCTGCTAAGCGACAAGTTAACCGAAATGGTTTGCAAACAGGCGACCGCCGTTTGGGTCAAGAATGAGTCTCGCCAGATCGGCGATACGCCGCTGCGCCACTTCGCAGACGCGATCTGCGTTCCGCTGTTGAACGAGGGCAAGACGATCGGCGTCATTCATTTGTACCGCGAAAAAGAAGTCTTCGAAAAGCACTCGTTTGACTTTACCATCGCTGCGGCAAGTTTCATTGCGGCATCCCTCGTCCGCGCACGCAATGAGTCGTCACTGCGTAACAAACACGAACGACTTCAAGACAAAAATGCAGACTTCGACGAACTGCTTGGTGAGAGTCAACCGATGATTGAACTCAAAGAGCGCATTGTCCGAGTCGCCAAGGCTTCGGGCAGCATTCTCGTTCGGGGCGAGAGCGGTTCCGGCAAAGAGCTCGTCGCCAGAGCGATCCATCGAGCCAGCATGCGAGCGGACCACCCCATGCTGAGTGTCAACTGTGCTGCCATGCCAAGCGAACTTATGGAAAGCCAGTTGTTTGGGCACGTCAAGGGTGCCTTCACGGGAGCGGACAAGGATCATGTTGGCTGGTTTCAACAAGCCCATGGCGGAACTCTGTTTCTCGACGAGATCGGCGAGATGACCTTGGCAGGTCAAGCCAAACTGTTGCGGATTCTTGAGGGACATCCATTTCTGCCAGTAGGCGGGCGCAAGGAAGTGCGAGTGGATGTGCGAGTCATAACAGCCACCAATCGAGATTTGAGTGAGTTTGTTTCCGACAAGCGTTTTCGGGAAGACCTTTACTATCGTTTATCCGTCTTCGAAATCACCGTGCCGCCGCTCCGACAACGAGGGGATGATATCGGATTACTTATCGACCATTTCTTGGAGCACTTCGGTCGACAACATGGTCGGATGCAACTGAAGCTCAGCGCCGCGGCTAGAAAACGCATGCTCGAATACAGTTGGCCAGGAAATGTGCGTCAATTGCGCAATTTGATCGATAGCGCTGTCGTCCTGGCGACTGGGGACGAAATTCGTGCGACGGACATTACGCTGCATGAATCCAAAACGGAAATCTACGACACGCTCAACATTGAGCAATGGGAGCAGCGGCTGATTCAAGAAGCCCTGCGACGAACCAAGGCGAACATGCCAGAGGCAGCCGACTTGCTCGGAATCTCACGAGCTACCTTGTACCGAAAGCTTGAAACCTTCGGACTCAACAAAGACGATTTTTCCTAGCGATTATACTCCTCGCTGATCTCCACCCCCGGTCTCGGCAATCCGCCGCCGCACTATTCGAGGACAAGTCGTATTCGGTCGAATCGCCGGAGAAAGCCTTGATGCTGCTCGCGACAACGCTCCTGATCAGCCCACATACGTACCACTACGATCTTTGTGTGCTGTTATTGCCGATCTTGTGGTTGGTGGCCACGTCGCCCAAATGCGGTATTGCATATTACGGAATGTTGGCCGTAGTTTTAGCGGTCTTTGTTTTAGACGTTGCAAAATCAGGACCGTCGATACTTCGACGCTAACAACAAAAGGAGAATCACTAGGCTGGCGATTCCTACGTTGCGTACCGTTCCCGATTTGAAAACGATCGCTCCATTGATTGCGATGAAGATCAAGAACGCGTAAACAAGTCGACCGTACATCTTTGGGAATTGTTCATACTTGGTCGGTATCGCAATCCTGAGAATGGCATCGAACAGCCAGATAGCGACGAAGGCGTAGTTTACGTAAAGGCCAGCTCCAAATCGGAATCCGAGAAGTTCTGCCGTTTGTTGAGCTGTCGATTCAAGGGCTTCGGCTTGACTCGAATGGTGAAAGGCGATCAACGCGCCCAGACTATGGCATAAAGCCAGAATGGCACCGAGCAACCATAGGCTGGCCCACGCCGGGTTTGCTTTCTTTTTCCCCAGAATTTCAGCGGACAATACCAACACCAACAACAGCATCGCGAGGCGAATGGCCCACAATGAGGCGGTTTGCAAGGCGTTTTCGGGGATTTGGGTTGCGACGACCAACAGGCAATTCATACGATTGGGCAGAAAATCAACATGCTTTCGGGGCTTCCAGGTCTATCGACTGGAATGTATAAAACGATGGCACTCACTAGTTTCCTTTGAACGCATTCATTCTGAAAGGCCCCAACGCGATGGCTGACTCGACCAAACGAGCGGACGACGTCTTCGATATCGATCGTATTCGCAAGTTGATCCAGTTAATGAAGGAATACGAACTTGGCGAAATCGACCTTCGCCAGGAAAACCAAAGGATTAGGCTGTGCGGCGCTGGCCACGGTCAACCTGTATTTGCAAGTGGCACGACGATGGCCCAATTGCCCGCAGCCCCTACGCCTGCAATTGCGCCCGCCGTCGCGGCGGCCGTTTCCCCCGTTGAATCCGATGGCCCCCATATTGCTTTCATTAAATCACCGATGGTGGGTACGTATTATTCCAAAGCAAACCCAACGTCCAAGAACTTTGTCGAGGTTGGTTCCACCGTGCAAAACGACACGGTGATTTGCATTATCGAAGCCATGAAGGTCTTTAACGAAATTCCAGCAGAAACGCGTGGCAAGGTGATCCAAGTGCTTGTTAAGAATGAGGAAGCTGTTGATTTCGGCAAGCCTCTCTTCAAAATCGACACACGAGGATAGAGCACATGTTTAGTCGTATACTTATCGCCAATCGCGGCGAGATAGCTCTCCGTGTCATTCGAGCTTGCAAAGAACTGGGCATCGAAACGGTCGCCATCTTCAGCGAGGCGGATCGAGGCTCGCAATATTTGGACCTGGCCGATCAGGCAATTTGCGTTGGTCCAGCCAAATCGATGGAAAGCTACCTTCGGTTCGATCGTGTGATCGCAGCTGCCGAAATCGGAAATGCGGACGCCATCCACCCGGGTTACGGTTTTTTGGCGGAAAACGCTGAGTTCAACGAAGTTTGTCGAAGTTGCAATTTCGAGTTTATCGGTCCCTCTCCCGAAGCCATGCAGAAACTTGGCGATAAAAATGCGGCACGAGAAATGGCGGTGGCAGCCGGAGTACCGGTCGTGCCAGGTAGCGACGGATTGCTTGAATCCGAAGCCGACGCGCTCGTTGCGGCTCGTAAAATCGGTTTCCCGGTTTTGATCAAGGCAACCGCGGGTGGCGGCGGCAAGGGAATGCGAGTTGCGCTCGACGAAGCGTCGTTGCAAACGTCCCTTGTGCAAGCTCAAACAGAAGCCAAGGCTGCGTTTGGCAATGGAGGCGTCTATTTAGAACGCTACGTCGATCGACCGCGGCATGTTGAAGTCCAAATCATCGCAGATCAACACGGAAATGTGGTCCATTTGCACGAGCGAGATTGTTCGGTTCAACGTCGGCATCAAAAACTCATCGAAGAGAGCCCTTCGCCGCGACTGCCCGAAGCCACGCGTAAAGCGATGTGCGATGCGGCCGTACGACTGATCCGTCAAGCCAATTACTACAATGCAGCCACGGTAGAATTTATTGTGGACCAAAACGACCAATTCTATTTCATCGAGGTCAATGCCCGAATCCAAGTTGAGCATCCCGTCAGTGAAATGATCTCGGGAGTGGACCTGATCAAATCACAAATCTTGGTCGCCGCAAACCAACCTTTGGCGTTTTCCCAGGCCGATATCAAGCCCTACGGTGCCGCGATTGAGTGCCGTATCAATGCGGAGGATCCGGACAAGAACTTTCAACCTTGCCCAGGTCGCATTGAGAAAATGTTTATGCCAGGAGGATTGGGCGTTCGAGTCGATTCACACGCGCATGCTGGCTACAGCGTGCCACCCTATTATGATTCGATGATCGCTAAAATCATCGTACATAAACCAACGCGTGAACAAGCCATCGAATGTATGCTGAGAAGCCTCAGTGAGCTTCGCATTACTGGGATCAAGACAACCGCAGGCTTCCACCAAACTGTATTGAAGCAACCCGAGTTCGCAGCTGGCACGGTCGACACCAAGTGGGTCGAACGTGAGCTCTTGCCCCGGCTCAAAGTTTAATCTAAGAGCGATCCTACCTGTAATACGTGGAACTTGTGGGTGCCTGATAGCGTTGCCAAGTTCCTGAGCTAACTCCGGTGTTGGACTGCGGATTGGAGGTGCCTAGCTGCGGTGCATAGGGAGAGGTTGCCGCTGCGACGCCGTTGTCGTAGGGATTCGCGTTGGTTGCTGTCGGAACTCCGTACCCCGATACTCCATACCCCTGTACTCCGTACCCTGTGCTGTAAGAGCCACCCGGTTGATACGCGGGTTGCGAGACATTGGAATGCGCACCATAACCGTTCGCATTGGGTGCCTGATTCGGACGAGCATATGGGTTGGCTGCATTCGACTGCGCCATATAGGCAGACTGGTTGTTAGGATTCGCTACGGTCGAGAATGTTGGTGAGTAAGCCCCGTTGCTCGAGGGTTGCATTTGGCTATAGGCTGGTTGGGCATACGGTTGCTGTTGCGGGGCATAATTCGGTTGAGCAAAATTCTGTGGGTTGGAGTTTGGTGGACCATTGAGCTGGCCCGGGTTCGTGTAACTAGGCGCATAGTTTTGCGTTGGATAGTTTTGAGCCGCGTACTGAGGAGTCCCATACGATTGAGCCGAGGAATATTGTGGCGCCGAGTAGCCAGATTGACCGTAACTCGTTGGTGGAACTTGGGATCCATGGAAAGGCGGAGGCGCCCATCCATTGGTAGCGGGAATTGGGCCGGAGTGAGGGTTTGTCAAGATTGAAACAAGCTGGGACGCTGCCCAGTCTCGATAGAAATCCAGAGGTTGAGCAGTTGTATAGTTTGGATCCACGTAGCTCGCAGGCTTCGATTGGAGGCCAGAAAACAAACTGGTAAACAAGCTGGGTTGAAGGCCAAGTAGGCCGAGAGCCATAAAGCCCAGTTCTGCCCAATAGAATCGAGATTGCCGTTTCTGGCGTCCAAATACTGCCATCGCCGTGAAGTCCTTCCAGCCCTGGTGCGACCGTAATGTTTTGGGCCGTAAAAGGTGACCACAAACAAAACGCTGCTCGACCAACCGTCCGATGCTACACGAACACCTTTCAAAAAATATAGATCAATTTCAAGATTGATTTTCTATGGGTGCAGGACAGGAATCGCCAAATCGTCGCCCAGGGCAGCAACGCTCCTAGCCCCTCATCCCCAGCCCTTCTCCCCGGAGTACCGGGGAGAAGGGAGCCAGAGTCTATTCATGGTTGAGGAACGTATTTCAAACTTCTTAAACAACCTCGACTACAACATTTTCATCAGGCCTGCCCTGGGCTGCAATATTTAAGCCCGTTGGCTATTAGTCCTTTCGCCCCGAATGGGGCAGCAACATTTTTGCCCCTCATCCCCAGCACACCTGCACCCTTTTTTATTCGGTGGTGCGCCGAAACGCGATTTGTCCGTACAATGCTAGCCATATGAATTCTCAATCAAGTCCGCCTGTCGATCGTGATACATTAGCCGCCGAGTACTTCGAGCGACTGATCTATACTCCCTATCCAGTCCAAGAGGAAGCTCTCTATGCTTGGTTCTCGTGTGAACAAGGGGTCCTCGTTTGCGCTCCGACCGGCACCGGTAAAACGCTGATCGCGGAGTCCGCAATTTATGAGGCCCTTCGAACGGGCAAGCAGTGCTACTACACGACTCCACTCATTGCACTCACCGACCAAAAACTCACCGAGATTCAGGAAGCCGCGGTGCGATGGGGATTTCCCGCTTCCAGTATCGGCCTTGTCACGGGCAATCGACGCGTCAATCCAGATGCTCCCGTATTAGTCGTTGTGGCCGAAATCTTACTCAATCGATTGATGCAGGATCCAGATTCCTTCGAGTCTGTATCCTCAGTTGTGATGGATGAGTTCCACTCGTTCAATGATCCAGAACGAGGCATTGTGTGGGAGCTGAGCCTTGGCATGCTGCCGCGTCATACGAGGATCATGTTGCTATCGGCTACGATTGGTAACAGCGTCGAGTTTTGTAGTTGGTTGATGCGAGCGCATGGACGCAGCCTCGAATTGGTTCAGAGTTCGGACCGAAAAGTGCCATTGCAATTTGAGTGGGTGGATGACGCCTATCTGGATGAGCACTTGGAACGCATTGCCGAAGGGGACGAGGCCAAACGTCGAACGCCTGGTTTGGTCTTTTGTTTTAACCGCGATCAATGCTGGCAAGTTGCTGAGTTACTCAAAGGGAAAAAGTTGATCGACAAAGAACGACAAGCGTTTCTCACAAAGCGACTCGAGGCTTTCGACTTTACGCAGGGCGCAGGCCCCAAACTGAAACAGATCTTGATTCGGGGCGTCGGTGTCCATCACGCTGGCCTTATGCCGCGATACCGCCGAATTGTCGAGCAATTGTTCCAAGAGAAGTTGCTGAGCATTACGGTATGCACCGAAACGCTCTCGGCTGGCATCAACCTCCCCGCCCGAAGCGTCATTATGCCGAGCATGGTCAAAGGCCCGTTCGGAAAGAAAAAAATCATCGAGCCAAGTTCAGCTCAGCAAATCTTTGGCCGAGCGGGCAGACCTCAATTCGACTCGAAGGGGTTCGTCTACGTCCTGGCTCACGAAGATGATGTCAAGTATTTGCGATGGCGAAAGCAATATGACCTGATCCCAGAGGACACCAAGGACCCAAACTTGCTCCGGGCGAAGAAACAATTGAAGAAGAAAATGCCGACCAAGCGAGCTGGCGAAACCTATTGGACCCGCGAGCAGTTTGAAAAGCTTTGCCTTGCTCCGGCGGCAAGGCTCGCCAGCAAAGGGCTGCTTCCTTGGCGACTATTGGCATATGTTTTGCTCAATGATTCGAATGTTCAGCCGTTGCGTGATTTGGTTGGCAAGCGATTGCTTCCCAACAATGAAATCGCTCAAGCCCAACGCGAATTGAACCAAATGCTCATCACGCTATGGACCGCAGGGTATGTCAACTTGCATCCAAGGCCAACGCCTTCGGTCGAAGTGGCCCGCAAGGAGATTGCTGAAAAGGAAAAAGCCAATGCAGTACCTGAGCGTAAGCCCTGGATTGCATACTCGGCTCAAACCGCGAACCTAACCGGAACAGCTTCGCCGACTGAATCACTCGAAACGGGCGATGACGAAGACGACCCAGAAGCTTCCGCGGCCGAGATGGCTCAAATTATCGCCAATGAGCAAGCCGGTCGCGGTTACGATTTGGATACCTATCGGCCCGATCGTGCGGAACCAACCGACCGATTGGAACTTGTTTCGCAACTTCGGAGCATGAATCCACTCTACGGACTTTTCATGATCAATCTGCTCCAATATGCCAACGAAGCCGAACGGATTCAAGCCTTGGAGAGCGTTCTAGAACTGCCCGCCAACATTTCTAAATTGGTTCAAGTTCCAACGCTGGAGGTAATGCCGTTCGGCCCGCTTGCGACTGAAATCTTGCATCCAAAACTGCTTGAACTTGGACTGGCCGGTGCTTCCGAGTTGACGGGTCAATGGCCGGACGAGGAAGAGGAGCCAGACGCAGAAACGTTAGCGGCAACCGCGGGCGGGACAACGCGTTCGCGTTATAGCGATGATCGGTTTAAGCCGCCGCCGCCCAGGCCAATCTCGCTGGCAGAGAAGATGAGGCGGCTATTCAACTATGACTTCCCCCGTGTTCACGATGTGTACACACGTGGTGTTTGGGTCGTCGGTGAGTTGCTTGAGTTCAACTGCGAGTTTCATAAGTATATCGCGGCTCGAGGATTTCAGAAGCAAGAAGGGATGTTGTTCCGGCATGTGCTTCGATTCATTTTGCTCGTAGAAGAAATCAGCCAGATTGCTCCAGAAAACAGTACGCCGGAAACATGGGAAATGCCGCTCGATGCCTTGGTGGAACGGCTCACGGAATGCTGCCGTAAAGTCGATCCCGAAAGCACCGACGAAGTGCTTCAAGACGACCGAGAAAAGCCGGTTCGGTTGCGCTCGGATTCCAAGTAATAGTCTCGATTGGCAAGCTCGACCGATGCAGGCTGATCGATTACGAGCGTGACATTTGGGTGAAGTTGCAACACGCTTGCAGGTACCGATGCGGTGATAGGTCCTTCGACCGTATTTCGGATCGCACGTGATTTGCCTTCGCCCGTCGCCAGCAACAAGATCGATTGGCTTTCGAGAATCGTTTGAATCCCCATGGTCAGGGCGGTTCGCGGAACTTGGTCCGCGCGATCGAAGTAGCGGGCGTTGTCATCGCGAGTTCGCTGTGTCAACGTCTTCACCCGAGTTCGCGAGCCTAGCGAAGATCCAATTTCATTGAATCCGATGTGTGCATCAGAACCAATACCCAGGATCTGCAACTCGATGCCACCCGCTTGTTCGATTTTTCGTTCAAAATGAAGCGCGCTTTGCTCAAGATCTACGTTCCAAGTTTCGGGGACATGCGTACGGGCCAAGTCGATGTCGACATGCGAGAATAGATTTTCAAGCATGTAATAGTGGTAGCTTTGCGGGCTGGACGGCTCAACACCCACATACTCATCCAGGTTGAAAGTCTCCACATTTTGGAATGAGACGTCCCCAAGTGTGCAACGGCGGATGAGTTCGCGATAGAGTCCCAACGGAGTTCCGCCGGTTGCTAGCCCCAGAACGGCTGGCGTACTGCTTTGAGTTCGGGTGTTTATCACTTCGCATACCATGTCGGCCGCGAAATTCGTCACTTGATCGGATGAGTCTAGAATCACAACTCGCAAAATTCAGTTTCCTATCGTAGGGCAGTGGGCGAACAAAGTCTCCAACACTTTATCCGAGTCTAGCCATGCTTGCCAGTGTGGGCAGTTGTTCTTGGTTCTTAGTTCTTAGTTCTTAGTTCTTAGTTCTTAGTTCTTAGTTCTTGGTTCTTAGTTCTTAGTTAGGCTAGCCGTCCCGACTGCCGACTGACAATTACCACTAGATTCTTGCTCCCTTCTCCCCGGTACTCCGGGGAGAAGGGCTGGGGATGAGGGGCTGAGTGCATTGGAATCGCCGTTGTATCCTGGGGATGATACGTGGTTCGCCCCTCACCCTCCTACACCCGCTACCCGGAGTACCGCGAAGTGCCGGGGCGAGGGGAGAAAATTCTCAGGGGGTGGCCAACAAATGGCAAATGACAAATGACAAATGACAAATGACAATGCCGACATCAAGCTGCTTTGTTATGCACTCTGTCCGAGTCAATCCGAAGCTTGCGATGCGTGTTCAAGCAGTGCATCATTAGTTGCTTGCTGCTCTCCGTCCAAGTTGTGGGCCTTCGCGTTGGAAGTTGATGCTCAGGCGTGTCAGCAATCAATTCCCATTTCTCAATTTCGGTTGCGAGTGAGCTTGGCGATTCCAAGTCAAAATAGACACAATCGTTTTTTCCTACTTCCCGGTGGATCGGCGTGTTGCTGGCAAATGTTCGTTTTCCAAACCAAAGGGATTCGACGATCGGTAGCCCAAAGCCCTCGACGATCGACGGAAAAACAACTCCCCGACAAGTTTGGTAGCAATGTTGAAGTTCCGAATCCTGGATGTCATAAAATGCGAACAGTTGCTTGTTCAAGGCCGGATGACTTCGAATCCGTTGAATCACATCCTCGCACAGCGATCCAACTCGACCGATCAGACACAACCGTAAGTCCCTGCGATTTTTCCAAAGTAGATCGAACGCATCGAGCAGATAATGATGATTCTTGCGTGGATCGAATGTCGCGACCATCAAGTAAGGGTTCTTTTGGTTGGTAACAGCAGCATCCTCCGAAAAGAGCTCAAGCACAGCCGGCCGGACTGCACCTTGGACCAAGCTCAATTCGGCCCCCAATGTAAAATGGTGGACACTTGACGGAACACGATTGAATTGGCAGCGATGATCGCGAATATAAGCTTCGACATCTTCTTGAACTGTGCGCGATATAGCAACGATCAAATCGGAGTGTTCAATGGCCTGATGAAGGTAACGTCGAAATCCCTCTTTGCGTTTGGTACCAACATACTGAGGGTGCGTTAATGGGATCAGGTCGTAAATCAACGTCGCAATGGTCGCACCTTGCTCGCGTGCAGCTGCAGCGGCTGCCCAAACGCCGCGCCTTGTCCAGTAAGCGTCTGGCAACAGAAACAAATCTTGAGTCGTTGGAACGACTGCACTCGAATGCAAAGGTAGATTTAGGCGAATCCAAGAGTCGTATAGGTTGTGCGGCAACTTGAACAAACCCAAGTGACCGGCCTCAGGCAGTAACCACTTCCTCAATCTAGGAGATTTCAGACTTTTGCAGAGACGTTGGGCAAGCCCCAAATACCAATTCGGCAGTTTGCTTCGGACGTTCGCTTCAAGCGAAGCGACATGCATAAATTGTTTTTCTACTTGATTCTCAACGCAAAAAAATTGGCCTGCATGGTGTGTCACCGACTGAGGGACTGGAAGACCGTCGGACTCACACCAATGCCCACATTCAGCAAGGAGGCTTCGTACCACCCTTTCAATTCCCGAATTTTTCCCCGAAGCGCACGTGTGCGAAGCGTCAACGAAGATCCTCTCAGGAAGTGGGTGAGCAAACGTGTTTCGAATGTTCGAAGTCATGTTCCCATTGGCTCTACGTCGTCAGTCGATGGATCTCATTGGCCCAGAATTACAAATCATCCTCGCTGTTATCGCAGAATGATCGACACAAAGTCAAGATCGATGATCTAGCTTATCTAGATGATTCAGGGTAGTTACGTGTCAGGCTCTGCGAGCCCGTAGCACAGGCTGCTAGCCTGTGCTTTTTTGACTATTACAGGCTGGCAGCCTGTGCTACGTGGTAGTTTTTGGTCTGCCGATCGCCTAAGTTTGACGATGTCGAATCATTAGCAAGCATTTATAGTGAAGCCTTTGACACAGCCCACAAAAAGTAGCAAGCACGCTCCGCCGTGCCGTTCGCAGTCAAGCTTTTGCCAAGATTCTAGGTGGACGGCACATGGAATGTGCCTACTACTTTGACTTTTGTCGGCTGTGTCTGTCTCGTCTCGTAGCGGAGCGGCGCTAGACCATCGAGGCGTTATTGCCAACCGAAGCTGAGGATCAAATCTGGGTCATTGACCTGATCAGCCCTTGGACTGCAAACTCTCGCCCAAAAAAGATCCGTTGTGCCAGGTATTGGAATTACCTTGAACCGCGATCGATCGTCTGGCCCCAGCGGCGCTATGAGTCTCAATGATTGCTTTAACTCCTCCAGCTTCAAGTCCTTCGGAATTCGAATGGGCACGACGCGAACCATCTTGCGGCGAACATCACCCGTCGTGATCCAAAACGAGTCTTCTGAAATGGGAATCAGATCCAGTGCATAATCCGTCAAAAAACGATTCGCTATCTGCGGAAATGTTCGACCCCGTAGCACGGATGTCGCTGGTTTGTTTGGTATCAAACCATGATTCCATGCATTCTGCCAATCGATGCACACATTCAATTCCGTTGCCTTTGCAGCTGTCATTAGCAAATCGGCGACGGGCCGCGGTTCCGGTATGATCACGGACATACCGACTTGACGATTCAGTGCGGCTAGACTGCTGTACCATTGATCCGGCGAGAAAACGGCTTGAATTTCATTTTTGGGTTGCCATGGATGGTCGTCGCGCAGTTTGCGAAGGCTAGCCAATGCGTTAAGAGAGGCTTGCACGTTGGCTTTTTCGATGGGGGTCGCTCGCTCATTCCATTGCAGGCGTCCGCTTGAAAACCCGCACACGTCTTCATATCCCCACAATCGCAGCAACGCATCGCAACTCTGCTGTTCGAAGCCTTCTGCAAAAAGGTCCGGTACAGACCAATCGAGCGGCAACTTCGATTCCATCGCTGCGCGAGAGGCGGAAATGACTGGCAAGCCTTGTTTGTCGAGCGTCCATTCGAGTCCCATGTTTTCGACGATTTCCGCAACCAATTCCGCAACCGACTTGCCCTGCGAATCCAATTGCAAAGGTTTTGTCAACTCGATGCCTGCAATGCGACAGGATTGCCAGTCAACTGTGATTCCAACTCCCGTCATCCTCCCAAAGGAATCGATGCACCTAAGAAAGTTCGTGTCCTTGATCTTGAGAGAGTGCAATTGCAGCTTACCTTTTTCTTCCCAACTTGGGACCGCTTTTGCCTGTGGATGAAAAACTTGATCAATATAGAGTTCAGCATTTTGCACATCCAACTCATCCGCCAATTCATTCTTTCCAAAGCCCGCATCCGGAATGGAATTACCTTTGCCAAGAACCTCACCCAACAATTGACCAAAGATTGGTGGTAGGGCTACGCTTGAATTATCGTCCTCCTCAATGGTTGGTATGGATGCAGGTGGTGTGATTGCGTTCGGTAGCGGGGTTGTCGCCAAGGCTTGACTTGAGTCGGACTTTTTTTCCTCTGGAATGTCGACCTTGGGCTGCTCAATTCCGACCATTTCGGCGGTCCCGGTCGGTTCGGGTGCATCACCCATGTCTGGCTCTGTGGTTGTATTGGGTTGGGCGATTGCTTCCGGGTCCGATTTGGAAGCGTCCTCGGTACCTTGTTCCGTTACGACTCCCGCTGCATTCTTCGGGACGGCAGTCGCTTCGCCGTTCAATGCGGTAAGGGATTTGCGGTCGTTACCCACCATTTTCATGAACGCGACAAAACAACCGATCGCCACAAGGGAACCCGTGATTGCAATCATAACCAACGTCAAAATTTGACGCCTTTTGGCAACACTGTTGCTTTGCCAAGGTTGTTTGTGAAGCGGCGTTGGGTCCGTTGGGGTCGGCAGTGGGTTAAATGGAATCGGCGTCGATTCGATGGGGGCTAGAGCATAGTTGTCCGAATCACTAAGGGGTCGGAACCGCAACGTCGAATCGTTTTCGGTGTCGACTGGAATCGTGAAGTTCTCGCTGGCCAACATGTTTTCCCAATCCGGATCCCCTTCTTTGGTGATCGCACCCGAATTGATGACATGTGGCCCGACTCTCTGTGGCGGCTGTGGGACCGCCGCAGGCGAAACGCGCTGCGCCGTCGTGCTCTTGACGGGCGTTGACTCGCTACCCACTGGGTTGGCCGTTGGAACCAGGATCGCACCTTTGCATTTCGGGCAAGGCAACGTTTGCCCCAACAAAGGTTCGTGACGAACAACTATTTTGCTAGCGCAATGAGGACAGGCGAGTCGAAAGGGTTCCAACGCAACACCGAACCTGGAGATGAAATTGTGGAAAATCTACACATGGTTATGATATCCAACGACCCATCCTAAAGGCAAAGGTCGCCTTGCGTTGGCAAGCGATTTCCTCGTCTTTTGTGTCGATTTGGTTACCGTTTATTCCTGTCCTTCTAGTTTTCAGCAGGCACGACGGTAACTTTAGCTGTCCATTGTACGGAAGGGCGACGTGCTAGCCACAAAAAGGCACAAAGTCCACAAAAAGGTTGAAAGTTCGATTCAACTGATCAGCCGGTCTGTGCCTTTTGTGATTTTTGTGGCCAGGAAAAATGGTAAGGTATGCTTGAGAATGACAAGAAGTTAGTGCCAGCTAAGAAGTGAATGTCTGCGTCTATCACATGTGGCCTTTCCAGCCTCAAATGTTGCGAGGAAATCGATAAATTAAGTGCGTTGATCTTATTGTGTTGGGGGCCGGTTTGGCCGGTACCGCGATAGCCTGGCAAGCTCATTTTCGCGGTTGGTCCGTTGCCCTTATCGATCGGCTCGACCCTCAGACATCGTCGCGCGTCGCAGCCGGTCTAGTGACTCCTGTCACGGGCTCACGCAGTGCAGCAAGCTGGCGATGGGACGATTTCTATCCAATCGCAGAGAACTTTTACTACCGCATCGAACAGACCACCGGCAAATCTTTTTGGCACGTCGCACCCGCGCTGAAGGTCTTCGGCAATCAAGAGGAAAAGGATCTGTATCAATCGCGATGGATCGATCCAAATAGGAAACAGCCGTCGAGTCAGATTCACACGTCGAGTGGGATTCGCGCGTCCAGCTTTCCCGCGATCAACGCCGTTGGCATTCTCGCTCCCAATGGAATTTGTCAGCTCGAACCAGCCGCAAGACTGGACACGACAGCCTATCTCAACGCGACCCATCATTATTTTGATTCCCTCGGAATGTTCTATGTCTCCGACATCGACTGCAATCAAGCGATCACCATCAATTCTACGGGCTCGATTGCGATTGAGTCGTTGAGGATAACCGCCAAACGAATGGTCTTCTGCCAAGGTTTCGCAGCTCGGCAAAACCGGTTCTTTGATCGTTTGCCGCTCCACCCCGCGCGCGGTGACATCATCCAAGTCCGAAGTCCCCAAGTTCAATGCAAGCATGTCATTCATAGCCACACTTGGGCCGTTCCGATCGGCGAACAACAATTTTTGATCGGCGCGACCTACGATCGGCTTGCTCTACACGACGACGTCGGTGACAACAATCAGGATGCCATGCGATTTCGAAATGAATTGATGGATCGCTGGGAGTCCATGACCTCAGGCACTTTTGAAACCGGTGGACATCAATTCCTCGATCAGCGAGCGGCCGTGCGGCCAGCGAGCTACGATCGCCATCCTTTGATTGGTCCACACGAGTCGCACCCAAATTTATATTGCATGAACGGTCTTGGCTCGAAAGGAACACTCATGTCGCCCCATCTTGCGGAAATCCTCTTGGATTCCATGGAGGGTGCCGCGATCCCCGACTCTCTGTTATGGACTCGACGAAAGTAACTTATGCACTTCACCGTAGAAGCACAAAGCATTGCCAAACGCTACCTAGAGGCAGGAGCCATCGCCATCGATGCGACGACCGGCAACGGATTCGATACCCTCTTTTTGGCCGAACAAGTAGGGGACTCGGGATTGGTTTACGGCGTTGACATTCAAACGCATGCGATCGAAGCCGTCCGACACAAACTCCAACACGCCGGGACGTTTCATCGCTGCCGGCTCACTGCTTGTTCGCATGCGCAACTCAAGGCGATCGTCGACAAATCTCATGAAGGCGTCATATCGGTCGCGATGTTCAATTTGGGCTACTTGCCGTTTGGCGACAAAACCATCGTAACTCAGCCCGAATCGACGATCCTGGCGTTAGATCAAGTTGCGGGCTTGATTCGTCCGGGCGGATTGATCACTATTTTGGCATACCTTGGCCACAGCGGTGGCAAATCAGAAGCCTTGCATGTAGGACAATGGGTCGAAACCAAAAAAGACGAATTCGATGTCGAACGCCATCAAGATGCAGGGAACGAAAATAGCCCCATACTTTGGGCTTTGTCAAAACGTTTCAATACGTAGCCAAGTGAAATGAAATTGTGGAACAACCTTCCAATCAATCCAAGCAGCGAGCCAACATCCTGAATCAAGCCCACCTTGAATTCAGTGGCGGTACGCTGGTGCTCGATCGATGGACAGAGAAGGCCATCAAAAAAGTCTTCGGGGATAAGTTATGGACTTGGGATGACCGCGCGGAAACTTGGCGAACCATCGCCATTCACTATCCGGAGATTCGTCAGATCCTGAGCATAAATGCGTTCGGTACGCTCGATCGTGTTCCGCAATGGCAGAAGGTCGCTTGGTCGGAAGTGAAACTACCTATCCTTCGGCCCGAGCAACTCGATGCGGTCAGCGGCTGGACGCAGCATCACCGTGGAGTGGTTATCATGCCAACAGGGACGGGCAAGACCGAAGTGGCGCTGCGCATCATGGCCGACCAAGGGTGCAGCACGTTGGTCGTCGCACCTATCCGGGATTTGATGTATCAATGGCATCGTCGCATCCTTCAAGGCCTCGGCTACGATGCGGGCATCATCGGTGACAATATCCACAATGTGAAACCGGTTTCTGTCACCACCTATGACAGCGCGTGCATTCATATGCCGACCTTTGGCAACCGTTTCCAATTGCTCATCTTTGATGAATGCCACCATTTGCCTGGTCCCATTCGCGGCGATGCGGCGAGAATGAGTATTGCACCCATGCGTTTGGGTTTGACGGCAACTCTTGAGCGCAGCGATGGCCAGCACTCCCAATTGGAACATCTCATCGGGCCACTAGCCTATCGGCTTGAGATCAATCAAGTCAGCGGCGGTTCGCTGGCAGAGTACGATATATATCGCATTTCGGTTGAATTGAATGATCGCGAGCGAGTCCGTTATGATACTTTGGCGGAGCAAGTCTCGACCTATGTCTACGAGCGGCGACAAGACGAACCCAATTTCAATTGGCAGGATTTGTGTGCTGAGTCGCTCAATAGTGCCGAATCGGGAGCCATTTTGCGTGCCTTCAAAGAGAAGCAATCCATTGAAGATTGCGCCGAGGAAAAACTGCGCGTTCTGGAAGATCTCTTTCGATTGCATCACGGAACGTCCATGCTCATCTTCGCTGGCTCCAACATGATGGCTCGGCGGGTTTCTCTACGCTTTCTTCTCCCCTGCTTGCTGAATCATTGCGGCAAGGCGGAACGACTCGACTATCTGGATGGCTTGCGAGATGGCATCTACCCAGCCATTGTTGCCAATCAAGTGCTCGACGAAGGGGTCGATCTACCCGCTGTCAAGATCGCAGTCGTCATCGGTGGTATGGCGTCGACCCGACAAGCCAAGCAGCGGCTCGGTCGGATCCTACGCCGACGAGGAAACGAGCGAGCGATCCTTTACGAGGTGGTCGCCAGGGATACCAACGAAGCCGAACGATCTCGCAAACGAAGGAAGAACGATGCTTACGCGGGAACTCGCCATCGCCACCTTTGATCGCGGGCGACTCATTCCAGATCGATTGACTCGCAAGTCGCATGCTCTCTATGTGGACCTTGCTCAATCCATGTTGCAAGTTTACCAAAATGGCGTTGGAAAAAATCGGCGAACATTGCACAACACCGTCCGGCAACTGTTCAGCGGGAGCGACTGCCCACCTCGGCGGATCCTCGCGTTTTGTAAACTGCTGGATGATGCATCCGAATATGCTGACGGAGACAGAGGCAAGACCGCGAAACTTCGGCAATCAGTCTTTCGTGCTGCCGCCAAATGCCATCCGCTTGTGACCATAAGCGATTCGCTTTTTGAGCACGATGAATCCGAAATGAAACGTCGAATCGCCGAAGAGCATGGGATGGACTGGCCGCAATTGAAGGACAGGCTTTTTGCGGATTTGATGGAGTACCATGTACTGAAGTCATTCAAGGGATTTGAACGCTCTGAGTCCCTTTTGGCTCGATACAACGTGGCACAAGCACAAGTAGCCTTGTTCGATGCAGCCGAGTTGACGGTCGTGGCAACGCAAGATTTCAAATCGATTCTTCGATATGCGAAACTTGCAAGGCTCATGCACCGAATCACCAAACGATCCAATGGGTATTTGTTTGAATTCGATGGGCCAGCGTCCCTCTTGCAAAATACACATAGGTACGGATCGGCCATGGCCAAGTTCCTGCCTGGGCTTTTGTCGTGCCAAGGTTGGTCGATGGTAGCCACGATTCGAGCATCGCGATTTCAAGGTTCGCTGCGTCTGGAACTCAATGACAAGTGTGGATTGACGAGCGAAACGATCCGAGCGGATGCTTTCGATTCGAAAGTGGAAGAGTCCTTTTGCGCAAAGTGGGGCGAGCAAGCGAGAAACGGCTGGCGATTGGAACGCGAGACGGAGATATTGCATCGAGGACAAACCGCTTTTTTCCCGGACTTCGTATTTGTCCATGAGGATGGCAGACGGGTCCTGATGGAAGTTATCGGCTTCTGGACACCCGAGTATCTGAACCATAAATCAAAAGTGCTCAAGCTATTTCACGATCAGCCGATTCTGTTGGCAGTCGCCGAATCACTCAAAGGAAAGATGGAAGTGGATGTTGGCCAGCCCTTAATCTACTACAAGACCGCGATTCAAATCGACTCCGTGTTGAAAGCGTTGGCGGGAACAAATAGGTAGATGCATGCCATCTGGCTTTACGCCAGTGGTAACTGACCTTCACCCTAGCATGAAGGTAACGAACCCCTGGGATAAACCCAGGGGCATTCCTCTCAAGCTTAGGCTTGCAGGATCGGGTGAATCACTTGTCCATGCACATCCGTTAACCGGAAATCGCGGCCAGCGTATCGATACGTCATGCGTTGATGGTCGTACCCCATCAGATGCAGGATCGTCGCGTGCAGATCGTGAACGGATACAGGGTTCTCCACGGCGCGAAATCCAAAGTCGTCTGTTGCCCCGTACACGGTTCCCTTCTTAATTCCACCGCCTGCCATCCAAAGCGAAAAACCCCAATGATTGTGATCTCGGCCTTGACTGGCCCCGGTCCCATCTTGCCCCATCTCAACCGAGGGAGTGCGACCGAACTCCCCCGAGCACAAAATGAGAGTCTCATCGAGCAATCCGCGTTGCTTTAGGTCGATGATCAACGCAGCAAGTCCCTGATCGCATTGGTTCGCAACTTTGCGATGCTCGTCTTTGATGTTGGAATGACTGTCCCAAGGCTGGGAGTCACCATGCCATGTTTGAACGAATCGTACTCCTCGCTCAATCAGTCTTCTTGCCATCAGTAGTTGTCGATTTTGAGGGCCATCGCCGTACAGTTTGAGGATATGTTCCGGTTCCTTGGAAATGTCAAACGCATCGCTCGCTTCGGTTTGCATGCGAAAGGCAAGCTCAAAGGAATGGATCCTCGATTCGATGGCTGCTTCTCCTGGCCGATCGGCAAGATGCTGAGCATTGAGCTGTTGCAAAAATTCGAACTGTTTGGATTGGTCTCGAGCGGACAGACGTTTGTTTTGAAGAAAGTCAATCAGCTTTGTGGGATCGGGATTGGAGGTATCGACGCGTGCACCTTGATAGACTCCAGGTAGAAATGCGGACCGCCAATTGCCAGCACCCCCGACGGGCATACCACCAGGGCAAAGGGCAACAAATGCCGGCAAGTTTTCGTTGATCGTCCCCATTCCCCAGGTCAGCCATGAGCCTAAACTTGGCCGAACCAAACGCTGATCCCCGGTATTCATCAGCATCAGCGACATTTCATGACTGGGTAATTCAGCGTGCATCGATCGAATGACGGTCATCTCGTCGACACACTTGGATAAGTGCGGAAACAAATCGCTGACCGGGATTCCGCTTTCTCCGTGCTTCTCGAACACAAAAGGAGATGGCAGGGCCACACCTGTCTTGCGCTCGGTTTGCAGATTCTCAAAGGGGAGCATTTGCCCGGCTCGACGAGTCAACTCGGGCTTGGGATCAAAGGTGTCAACTTGAGATACCCCGCCATTGAGAAACACATGGATGATGTGTTTCGCCTTGCCTGGAAAATGGGTCTCCAACGCTCCACGGTTGCTGGCTGCATCGCGGTTGCCGGCTGCAGCAACCGAGGACGAAATCAAATCGGCGAAGGCTAAGCCCCCGAATCCCATTCCACATTGCCGCATCCAATGCCGTCGATTTTGGTTCATCGCGTTCATTACCTTATCAGTCCAAAAATAGGAATTCGTTCGAAGCCAACAAGGCATGAGCCAACTGAGTCCATCGTCCCTCCGGATCGATTGGAGATCCGTCCGTATTCGTAGCTGCACTGTTCGCAGCGGCACCGTTCGTAGCAGCACCGTTTGTAGCTGCACCGTTCGCTTCGGTGAGAAAATCCTTCGCGCGATCCACTTCGAAACCCGTCGGAGTTCGGCCTAGAACCTTTCGAACCAAAGCCACAATGCGTTCTTCATCGGTCGGCAGATTCATTTGCTTGGTCAGCGACGAAACCCTTGTCGCTCGATCTTGAATGAAATCCGAGTTTAATGCAAAGAGCGTTTGCTGCGGTACCGTCGTTTCTGGCCGTTTGGCCGTACACGCGTTCGGATTGGCAGCGTCAAACGTACTCATCAAATTCGCGATGATGTCGCGATTCACAAATCCGTACACGCTCCGTCTAGGGATGGCAGGGGATTGGTTCAAATCAATGGGCCTGCCTCCCATCGTTGCATCAAGCTCCTGGCTGACAGCCAACATCGCATCTCGCATCGATTCAAAATCAAGCCGGCGTCGA
>Ga0247832_1000940_pt1 | contig 55333 bp, 54 predicted proteins | sample LaCruzMarch2015__10_FD_192407 | JGI IMG/M metagenome (GOLD analysis project Ga0247832, IMG submission 192407) | Freshwater microbial communities from meromictic Lake La Cruz, Castile-La Mancha, Spain - LaCruzMarch2015_4m | ecosystem: Environmental > Aquatic > Freshwater > Lake | place: Spain... | reverse complement strand
TGTCGTCCTTGTCAATAGTGAACAGCTGTTGGACAGTAAAAAATTGCAATATTGAGTGCAAATTCATTTTGTTTCATGTCACCATTTCCGTCAGTCCTGGCAATACCTTCCCTTATTAGCTGTTCGATCAATTTTTGCCGTAAAAGAAAGTAATCTTTCCAACAACCCTCCGATCCTTCACCCATTGCATACACAGATAAAGGTCGAAATAATCACGCCCATACGGGCCCACAAACTTCTCGACATTTGAACGTCCTCGTCCCTCAACGATGATTACTTTTTCATCGATCATTTATATTGTTTCTACAATATCATCACATCGTGCTTTGTGCTGTGAATTATCGTCTCGCCTGCATTCTTTTGAGCAAGCATATTCCACATGCACATTTACGTACTCTAATAATTCCTCCTCGACAACATATGCAACGTCGGAATGAGTTGATTAATGAATGGTCCATGGGGAAAAAACAGATGATGCGCCTAGGACGAATATCAAGGAACAATGCATCATCCATGACCAATGACGGCATGGGAACCCACAACAAAGGACACCAAAAGAGAGGAGTAGGTGTATTTGAACCCGCCATTTCGTCCATTTTTTCTCTCCTTCCTTAGGATAGTGGGGGCGTGGAATGGGGAAGGTGGGATGAATTCATCAATCGACGATGAGTTCTTTGACGACTTCGACGATGACGACGAGGCCTTCTTCGCATCGGCGGTAATCGAAGGGGTGGTGGCACCGACTAAAGAACCCGATAATTACGGAGTCAGCGGGGGATTGAAAAATGGCACGTCATTGCCTGATTTACAAAAGGCTACTCCTACGACCTTATCAATTGGGGATGCGGTAAAAATCAAGGGATTAGTCAATTCATCTCAATATAATGGCAAGACAGGGATAATTGTTAGCGCTGTTGATGCCAAAACGAATAGGTGCGGTGTGAGAATTAACGGGAACAATACAAAAGTAATTGCAATTCAGGTTACTAATCTAACATTAGAGCGCAAGGCGAAAAAGCCGACGATTGCAGATGCAAACTCGGTACCGTATCAGTCGGCAGGAGGAGCATCGTCCAATTTCGGGATGTTGTCACTCTCGTACGACGATGTTGCACCCACGACCATGTCAGCGCGTCGCATGGGCCGGGTATCCCCCACACTCGGTCGATCTACCTCAGGTGACGCCCTCGAGGGTATTAATGGATATGATGATGATAATGATAACCTCAATGACGATGCAGAACTGCTAGATCTAGACCGTCGTCATCTTTCGCACTTACGTAATCCAAATTCACCCTACCGCATCGTCGCGAGATCGGCATTAGCACTTCACCAACTAATCTACGCCTCCGACAGTAATATCCCATCTCATAGTGGTGGATCCATTTATATTGAATCAACGACTGTCTACAATGCTATTCGACACCGTCGTCTCGTCCATCGAATTCTTTCATCAATAACAACGTGTCTGACCACGCATAATTCACCCAAATGTCGTTCTCTGTCAGCAAAGACACTTTCATCCATGGCACGGACATATTACGCATCAACACAGTTCGATCCACGATTACAAGGTATACGTACCCCCGCGTCGATTGCAACATTGATCGAGGATGAATGTGGTGATGGATGTGCACGTTGTCTCATCACGGCTGTGCTTGAGGATGGTGATGATGGTGTATCAAGTTCAGCACTTGAGTCATTAGGGCGTCTTGCTATGGATATCAAATCTGATAATTTGGCTGCCGAAATTCGTGTTATTGCTGAATGTGCGAATCCAACATCCGTTCTTATGTATGGTGGTGATGATCCAGTGGGTTTGTCATGGACATTGGGGTCATATACTGCGAGTCGACAATTACAAACAAAGGTTTGGGAGAATGTTGTTTTCCCTCGTATGCAAAAAGTACTACATCGACTATGGCTGTATACTAATCCATATCATGTCACACTTGCTGTACCGGTAGTGACGGCAGTACTTGTACATGCCTTGACACGTGGTCATGACACCATGCCAAGTCGACGTTCACTACAAATGAATAAGGTGTCTCATGCTAAGAGGGGGTGGAGGGAGAACGATGCTGAAGGTTTGGCCGGGGAATACGTTTTAAGATTACTTATCCCACGACTTGTGAAAATTGTCAACAATGACGATGAAAGCGGTGGTGATGCTTTGGGTCTTGCTACCGCACTCGTTCGTATGGCGTCGGTTTGTCCTCATGCACCTTGGAGGACGTCGGCATGTCGGCATGCGACGTTTGTGCTGTTGCGACATCTGGAGGATGGAATGATGATGTCGTTGTCGATGTCGTCGTCAGAACCATCTCAAAGGGGATCTTTATCGGAGATATCATACACCGTTTCATCGGCATGGATACCAATTGAATCATTAGCAGGTGTAATTGCAATGCTAGTCGTTGCCCTGAGGGGAGTACCGTATCGCGAACGAGCGCCGGGGTTGACAGCGGCTATGTATGCAACACTAATGTATCTTCCTCTAGGGGTACCCGTGCATCAAAGAGGCGGAGAGTCTCCCGATTTGCCAATATGCATCGCTCGGGAGGCAAAAGGAGCTAGCAGTTATTTTAGACTGGGCCGTATCGGGCTGCTCACCGAGGTTGCTTTGTCCTTGATGCTCGACGGAGTATCTGATACTAAACATTGCACAGAGTTGATCCGACGCGTCCTCCAATCTGATCTGTTAGCTTCCGTCTGGGACTCTTCGATGTATGAACGGGCTTCAATTTTTCGACCAACAGATGATGTTCTCTGGGTCTTTTGCTCCGTGGCAATTCGATTGGGGAAAGTGGGTGCGATTGATGCATCAGAGTGGTGCAACCTTAGTTTGATCTTGTTGGATTTCTTCACACGTCTCGTGTGCGATCCCAGCCGTCGCAGTGGATCGCCATTCGCCGATGCCGGCTATGAAGCTTACTGTAATCTGTTCACCGATGTCCTACAGCGCTGTGGTTCATTTCCTCCATCGAAGTTATCCATCAGCGTAAATATGATGCCGGCGTCCTCTCTTGAATCAGATCTTGTCAATAAAACATCGTATTTGGAGGGTGGGCCGAACAAGCAATTTGATCATGTAGCGTCATTTTTAACGAAAGTCACGACAAAAATACTTTTCGTAAGGGATATAGACAAAGCGAAAGTTATCACCAGAGGGGGTGTTGATTCCGTTGGAGATTCATTTGGCATCACACGATTGACTGCAATCCTTGTTGATTCATGGCTGGGTTGCTGCGTTGCGAATTACGAGGCCAGTCGCTCGAACGAAGAACTGCTCACTATGAGCAAAAAGTTCTTTCCTCATCTTTCATCGCTTCTGAACCAAATACTCAACAAGCACTATTATTGCACTAATCAGGAGAGTGCTGATATGGTGTCGCATCTCAGCCAATTGGTTATAGCATGTTTCGAAAATATCGCATGCATGTCCGACCTACTGACGGATACCAGCTCTATTCAGTCGAAGGAAGTCGATGGCTCATCATCAGAAGGAGAGTGTCCTCTCGCAATATCAATGTTGGAGGCAGTCGTTACTTCCACCAAAGAAGAGTTAAGCCCAACGTCTACTAAAGAAGAGTTAAGCCCAACGAGAAAAGACTCACCGGTCCGCCAGCAAATACATGACGATGCCCAGAATGCTATTGACCGGATATCTGCGTTCATGCATAACAGGCCGCAATCCTTTTCCGAGGATATAGTATCGTCGTTCCAAGTCTCTCCTTTAATTACCCATGCCGCACAGGTGTCACTTCCTTCTTCTCCCGACAAGCATGGGCAGCTAGAGCGTTGCATGTGGTTCTTGTTCAATCACGGCCGACTTGTTATAATGAATCGGACAAATATGGCTACAAAGGCTGTGTTCCCAACAGCATTGTCTTCGGGTTTTGCCAAGTTGATTCGTCCACGCAATCCCCTTCGATTGACAAGCACATTCTCTCATGCAACTATTGATAAGTATACAAAAGTACGCGATTTGCCTTTACTGATCCCAGCAAGGGAGAATGGTCTACGCCACAATACCATAACCCTCACTGGGTGTTCTGATCCGGTTTCCTTAATAATGTCCCACGGTATGCAGCGAATGCTAAGAGGCGACACGACTGAGAGCTTGTCACATGTCATTACTATGCGCTTACATAATATCACACCAGTATCCATACGTAACGGAGTGAATCTCGGAGTGAAGATATCACGGAAGAGTCTTCCTGGCCAAAATAGGCTGGGTGATGGTTCCACGTGCGTTGCTGTGTCAACATACAAACACGAAATTCCGTCAGGGGACTCCATCACATGGGAAATTACACTCATGAACTCAAGAGTTGGCGACCTCGTTGTTCAAACTGATGTAACCTTTCTTGATCTAGAGAAGGAAGCTAAGACTAACCAATGGCTTTCAGTCGGAGGAGAATCTGTCAATGATCACGCCATGTCAAGTGACGCAATAGATGATGCCGATGAAGCAGCTACGATGGATATCACATTACCATTTATGCCGATTATAATATCCTCACTTGAGGCATTGATTCCATGTCCGTTAGTTTTCTTTGCTGGTTGTAGTCGATGTACGCCCAACCCTGGACAAGGTGATGATAGTTCCTTCAAGTATTTATGGGAATGTATGGGTAAATGGCAACGCATACTGCCATTCGTTATTCCTCATGGTCAAATTAAATGTAACGCAATTCGAACCCTTGCTGATACAACGAAAGGGTACGTGAATTTTGCGTCGTCTGAGGCCAACAGCGAAGAATGTACTTCTAGCCCAAAAACAGGCTGCGCTTTCCTCTCTCCAAATGGCAGTCGTATTTATTGCACACATCAGGCCAACGTTGGTGATGGCCATCTTTTGGAAGTGAGATCAGATTCATCCATTCTCCTTGAATCGGTAGTCGGGACTGTAGATTTGCAAACGAAATTCCTTCGTTTTATTTTTGGTAATGCTGCAGTAGTCGTGGAAGAGTATTTGGATGAGGGAGATGGACTACGTAATTCGGCATCGTTCGATAGTCATCACTGATGATGGTGGATACTTCATTTATATTTATATTTTGCTACTCTTCGTTAACTTAAGACTGATAAGGTAGTTATTTTCATACATATCACTCCTGAGTTACTATTTAATAGTATCTCCCCAATGACAATACCATTTCATCTTAGCTTCTTCGATCCGGCCCACCAATCCTTAGTCTTAGGATATGGCGCTGGAAACGGCTGATCATCATCGGCTGCAACCTCCATTGCCATTTCCTGCAGTAATCGACCCTTTCTTACCTTCTCACGCTCTGCTTCCTCTTCCCTCATTTTCATTTCCGACTTTCTCGCCAAATATGACTGCATCATCGATGTCGACTTGTTTGTATTGGCATCCCTCGAGGTCATAAATTTCTTCATAAATTCATATACTCCAAATTGTATACCAATCATGGGTACAACACTTAACAAACGTGGTGTAAGGCCTCTGTAAAATGCCCCAATGCCTTCTTCTTTCAACACCGTACGGAAACAGTCGTTAATTCCTGCATACTGTGCTAGATCCGGATATCTCATTTGTGTTACAAGACGTGTCTTGACTGTATCCATGGGGATCATAATACATACCGTAGTTGCACTAGCAATACATCCCATGATGGAATTTTCAACATCTGTGGCCGGTCGGTGCGACAACCTTGATCTAACTCGTTTCACTTGCTCAAACAAGGTCCATGTGAGTCCATAACTGGGGATTTTCCCAGCTATGCCGGGCCACCATCCAGTGTAGAATCCAGCAAAGCCCCTGTCTTTCATTAAACTCTTCGTTGCAACGTATAGATTTGGGTACGTCCCTGCCATGATATTATCACAAATCATCATCTGAGGTGTTGATACGACGGAACAACATATGGTTGACATGGCAGATGACAGGAAATCAAATACAGGTCCAAGACTTTGCATGGTTTCGACATGTTTTGATCGCGATACAACATTATTCATCTGTCGTCGTACTAGTTCTAGTACTGCAAAGTTTACAGCACCATGTGGGATAGACAATATAAGCTGTGCTCCAGCACCACGTGTTAATGTCCGTGCATACTTCCATTGAGTGAAGGATAGTACATTTAATGGTTTTTGGCCTGGTACCTTACGTGATGATTGGAGGATTGTTTTCATAGTGTTCGCTGGGTGCATTATCGTTTGTGCTGCGCTACGACTAACAGCGCCGCAGATCATGGCCTCCCAGAATTGTAATCGTCGACCAGCGGTGGCAGCAATGGCTACTGAGGATCCTCCTCCTCTGATATCCGCGAGGGTTTGTTCGTCGTGTATTTCTAGCAGCAAGTCATCATCACTTGCCTTGGTTGTTGTTGATGATGAGATCCATCCGCCAGTGTTACAAGTTTGTAGAATCCCAGGAAATGATGCATGGCGACGAGATGATGATAATCTCGGGAGATTCGTTGGTCTCCTGGCAATGGCACTTCGTATCCCTATCGATATCGGACTTGCTGCATCTATTATTACAATCGCTCTTGTCGTCAAGGCTACCAATAGAAGAAGAAGTCGAAGCATCGCAACGACGAATTGAAGTGTGTGTAGTAGGAGCCCTGGATCTCGCGACGAACAATTGTAGCGCCCGCCAAAAAATTAGATTGTTTGTGACAGGAGGAGGAGTGTCGTTCGGTCGGTTGACGGATGACTACTACCATCAACGCCGGCGACGCATACGCCCGCTGCCGTACAGGAAGTACTAATGGCCGAGGATCAATTTCCGGATGGACGCCATGTCCATTATGTCATCCCTCGTCGTTGTTTAGTGAACCTAGCTTACAATCAGCACCACCATCATTGACGAAGAAATCAATGAAACTATTCTCTCATGGACGCGGTCTAAGTACTCATTTGCACTCAGTACATACTCCGTGGAATCCAGGGAAGGCTGAAATAAAGAGACGCGAGCGCTTAATCCACATGAAGAAACGCATTGAGAATGAACGGCAACACGAAAGCAGAAATAATAAGCGACGTAGGTTGGACAACGATTATGTACCCAGCCCTGACACTGAGCAAGATAATATACGCGATAATATGAAGGGAAAGTGGAATCCGTCCGACGAAGAAATCAAACGATGGAATCAACGAGTGATGGAGATTGTAGCTACTGTTGAATCTGATGCAAAAAAGGGAGCAGCAGGTCGCTGTGAGTACTTAAGTGATGGCAACAACACAGTTGACGATGGCGCTATTGGTAATGGACGTGATCGTTCTGGAAATGTTTGTCATGCCTACCGCAAGAGCATCCCTCCTTTCCTTGCTGCCGCAGCGGAGGGTAATCTTCGTGCACTTGAACAATGTGTCGAACATGACAATTTACAATCCTTGGAACCTCAATGGAGAGCGCACGTGACAAAACTTCTATCACTGCGTGATCGAAATGGTTCCACTGCTGAGCATTGGGCTGCCGGAGGAGGGCATTTAGAATGCGTTTCGTACCTCCTTAATCTTCGTGATATTGTTTACAAGGTGGAAAATGATACTCAGACCAATGTATCCAAGGAAACCGCTAGAAAATTAGGAAGGAGGCGTGATGGTAAAATGCCTCTTCACTATGCCGCACGAAATGGTCACAACTCTGTCATCGATCTTCTTTTAAATCGTTCCGATTCATTGTCAGTGGACGTACGCACTGGCGAGGGAACGACTCCTCTACACATGGCTTGCTATGGTGGACACCCCTTAACAGTGAAACACCTTATACAAAAACATCATGCAAATGTCTTTGCGGTAAACGACTGGAAATGTGGCGCAGCCCACTGGGCCGCCATGAGCCTAGGTAACGATGGAAATCAACGATTAATAGAGCTGTGTGAATTCTTAAAAGTCAGTGGTGTTGATTTTGGTATGCGACAGAAGCAGGGACATACTCCGTTGCACAAGGCGGCGGCAAGGAGGAATCGTCACGTCATTGAATGGTTGTCAATGCAATCCTCGTTTTCAGATGATGAGAGAAATAACATGGGCGACAAGGATGATGGTGGGAATTACCCGAGTGATATATGGATGAGTTCAGGTGGTGAAATGGAGTTTGGATTATGGATGAAGAGTAGAGGATGGTGAATGCTTTTCTTGTAGTCTAGACTAATACATTGTTAGCGAGTAAATTTATAGTTCAGCTTTGATTGCTGTTGACCAGCTTCCAAATAATCTTTCTACATTACCCCCCATAATTGCATCTCGATCATCTCCTTCCTGTACCCACGATCTCACTGTTTCGACAGCACCTTTATATGATCCTTCTGTTTCTAAAACATAAGGAAAATCTGAGCCCATCATCAGCCTTTTTGCTCCAAATAAACGCAGCAATGGCATAAATCTCTTCTCCTTGATCTTGTTATAGGGGAAGGAGTCAACTCCACCAGTATTTCTGAACAATGCTGAGATTTTAATAATTACATTAGGATGTTTTGCCAATTTCAATAGCTGCTCAAATGCTTTATCGCCATTGACGTCCAATGCACAAAATCCAAAGTGATCTAGAATTAAAATAGTATCAGGCGAATTTTCAATCAATGCCAATATATCGTCAAAGTGAAGTCCCAGTCCCTTAAAACACATGACACCTACTGGTACATTCATTTCTCCACATCTTTTGTACACTGCCAATCCTGATCCTTTAGACATTGATTCGCCAGTAGGCCACAAGTAGGGGTTGAATCTCACTCCTACGTAGCCTTGCAATACAAGTTGCTCCACTCGTTCAACCGCAAGTTCCGCAGACAGTGATGGATCATTTAATAACATGCCTTTAAACTTATGAGGATATTTCATAATGGCGGCAGTAACAAAGGAGTGGTCGAATTTGTGATTGATTGGCTGCACTATGAGTGCTCCGTCGACACCAGCATCATTCATTTGTTTGATTAATGACTCGGGTGTTGCTAAGTTCTGCAATGTCGGCGGTGGAGGATTGTCGTATGGAAATAAAGTGTCTGAGGCAGAAGCCCAAACATGTAAGTGTGAATCAATGACGTTTGTGTTGGGCATACTGAATGCATTCGTCGACGATATCATTGTGGTAAACATGGCTCGCAGCACATAAGAAATAGCAGGAGCTCTCCTAATCGTTGGGGTAATCATCACTGGCCTCCCTCGTCGAGAGTCCAAGGGGCTTTCAGTCTTGTCCACCAGCGTCTGGCCATGCCACAGCTCAGAATGTGTGGTCCCAATGCCACCATACCACATCACAAATCACAACATCCGAAAGACACAAAAGAAAGCAGAAGCAACTCTTCGCGGCACTCGGCCAGTACTCGAACCCACGCGTGATATTCATATCTGTACAAAGAAATATGCCGTCGAGCTACAATGGTCGTGGTGGCGGCGGTCCTAAAAAAATTGATGGAAAACTAACAGAGAAGGTGAGAGTCCATGGGAGTTTGATAATATGACGCTTAGGGGCAGAAGCAGAGAGCATATGCCACGTCTTGCCGTCATTTAAATAACCATTCTCTCACTTTTATCCTTTGTTTATTTCATCCCGATTTTGATGGTAATAATATGATGCTAAGTTCCGAGACGCATGTCCGCCTCACAAACTCAAGGATCTAGACGCACTCGTGAAGCAATACAAAGGTGACGAGGCGAAGATCCAGGCTAGGATTACCGAATGGTGGGAAGAGCCGGCAATTGTGGAACCGCAATGGGAGAATGTGGGGAAGGCAAATAAGCCGAAGGAAACGTCGACAACGACGACGAGCAACATTACCAGCAACAGCAGCATCATCAAGTCTTCAAAACCGGCAGCGGTGGGAGGAGCAGGGGAGCGAAGCGATCGTGGTGCGGCTCGTGGCGAAGGTCGCGGTAGGGATAGTGGTCGAGGAGGTGGGTTTGATAGGAATTCCCGTGGTGGTGGAAGGGGGGATGGACCACGCAAGGATTTCGGACGAGGGACTGGACGAGGTGGTGGCATGAGTGGGAGGAATGGGGATCGGGACAGGAGTCGTGGAGGTGCTTCGTCGTCGGCTGCATCCACTGTGACACAAACTACGTCTTCTTCATCAACTGTGGATGCCAACGAAGCCCGTGAATTAGCAGAGAAAGTTCTCAAAATGGCAAATATGGAGTGCCCATCACCCTCGTCTGGTATTCCGACCCCCGTGTCTAATGTTTCTGCTCCGAAGGGAGTGTGGGGAACAGGACAATCGTTTGCATCAGTGGCTGCATCTACTTCTGCACCCAAACCTAAGCCACCGCCGGTCACTGTCGCTCCTTCAGCTCCTGCTCACGTGGTACAATTGCCTGCACCTACCAACAATGCAAATGCCTCAGTCATTGAGCCAGAAGAAGAAGTCCCTATTGACCTTGGTGGACCGATGCCGTCGGGAATACTTTCGTCGTCGTCGGCATCAGCATCATCTGCTCCATCAGCCAACAAGCCAACAGGTAATGTCTGGGGTTCAAAGGGTGGGGCACACTTGATACAGGCAGAAAAGAAGCCAATACCTGCACCACCACGCCCGCCACCACCGGCGCAAATTCCATTAGCCGAGCCAGATGAGCAAGAACCGGAGTTTTCTCCCGAGCCTGAGAAGCAGGACAGTAATTTTATTTCCTTGGGCAGCGTCCTCCCTCCCTCAATGAATGGTTCGAATGTTAATGCTTCCGGATGGGACTCAGTCGAAAAACAACAGCAGCAACAGTCGTTTGTCCCCTCGCCTGTTCATGCCATACCTACTCAATCTATTCCTGTACAAGAGCCAGTTGTGTTGCCCACGCGCCAACAAGCTGCGCCTGCGGCAGCGCCTACCAAGCCGAACAGCGTCCTTAATATGGGGCATTGGGAGACTGGAGACGGTGACGATGAATTAGACTTTGGATTTGGGTCGTATGATAATGATACCGAGGAGACAACAATGAGTCATTCTAGTGCAAACGCTTCATCGGCGCCGAGTGTCCCACATGCCTCACCTTCACGACCGCCACCGGGTTTATCTATGCCTCCGATGCCAGCCGGAGCCATGCTGGTCCATGAACTTGAGAATAAGCTCGAGGCCGCGGTTCTTGCGCCAAAGAATAATGACAACAACAATAATAGCGGTTCCTCCGACCAGGTCAATACGCAGGCATCGTCATCTCAACCTCAATTGTTCATGAACCCTCCTGGTATGCCTCAGTATGGTGGAATGGGAATGTACGGCATCCCTCCTCCGGGGATGCACAATGGTCTACTATCGAGTATGCCACCAGCGCAATTCGGTCAACTACCGCTCGACTCTGGCCTGAATCAACTGAATAATTCCAGACCTGGCAACTCACCATCGCAGCTTAATCAGGCAGGACAGCCTCTGACACAGCAGGGTCAGTATGGCATGCCATCGACAACGAGTGCATCAACTAATACAGGTGCACCCAGTAGCGTCGACACTCCCAACGGTGTTGGAGGAGCTCCAGGTGGTATGCCACCCGGCATGCCCCCCACGATGCAGGGGTATCCCAGTCCTGCGTACATGTATGCCTCTGGCGGTGTTCCTGGCCAATTCAACCAGATGGGTCACCCTGCCTACGGCATGCAGGCTGCACCATACGGCTACGGTCAACAATTTGCACCGCAGGGTCAGTACGGGGGCTACAGTCAGGGATTGATGGGACAGGGTGGTGGATACGGTGCTCCTCAGCATTATGATGATCAACGTGGCGGTCCGCGTGGTGGTAACATGAGAGATGAACACCAAGGTGGTGGGTACAATAAGAGAGATGGTGGACGGGGTGGGTATCGCGGCAATCGCAATCAGCACCAGAACAATCACCCAACTGGATATGGAAATAATTATGGCCCAGCTAACTCAAATCTTGGGTATGGTGGTATGCCTCAATACGGTGGCTACGGGCATGGCGGTGGATATGGAAATCCCGGTGGTCCCGCCGGGATGGATCCCTATGCTATGCAACAGCAGCAACAACAGGGCGGTGGCGGCTATGGTGGCGGTGGTGGATTTAATCATCAGGACAACGATCACAGTAAGAAGTCGTTGGGTGGTGTGTCCAACCACCAGCAGGCGGGAGGCTTCCAGTCTCACCTCCATCCGCAGCAGTCTCACCTCCATCAGCAGCAATCGGGGTTGCATGCGGGATCGTCCAATGATGTCGGTGGTGTAGGTCAAGTCTCGGGTAGTGGTGGATGGCCAGGAGCCAGGCAGCAGCAATGGAGTGGAGATTGGCAGCAGGATAATTAGACACATACATTTATCGCCGCTGTCTCTATCCTCTTGAGATGGCTATTTTTGAGTGAAGAAATGCTAAGAAGATATGGACGTACATGATATAATAAGTTGTTGAAATCGTACAAAGTACACCTGTATGCTTATGTTTTCTAATCTTCTGTGTGATACGACGAATGAACACTCCAAACTCTCTTTCATTCTTCTTCTCGGAACGGAAGGTGTGATCGTGTAATAGCCGTATGTAAACTCACACGTGAAACAGATGATGATGATGTACAACCGCAACAGAGATGACCAAGAACTCGCGAGTAACGGAGAAGAAGGACATTCAATAGAGGAAATGAATGAATTACTTTCAATATTTGACAACCGAAAAAGGCTGAGATACTTGTAACGGTATCAACTATTAGTGATAATGAGAGACCTGCCTCACCTTTGCCACGATGTTGAAAACTTTTGTCATACAAATATTTGTTTCATTCACTGCTTTAACTACTACCATTCAGTGAACATTGTCATACTCAAATAGCAAAATCTGCCGTATGCTCTGCGCAACTGCCGTGGACAATTCAACAGGAACAGCATTACCAACTTGCCTGTACTGACTTCTTATGCTGCCAGAAAAATTGTAGTCGATGGGAAATGATTGAAGACAGGCAGCCTCTCTGACAGTTATTAGGCGGTCTTCTGAGTAGTGAAATGGCATGACTGAGGATGCACGGATGGTGGGAGCACACTCGTGAGGCATAGACGAGCATGACCATGCTGCCCTGGCTTCAAACTTGTTGTCCGACCTCCCATGTTGGGCAATAAAGCATTATCTTTCACAGGGCAAAAGGCTTCTTTTACAGTCAGAAAATTCCAATTATTAGTTCCATGGGTCTTTGCTGGGAAGGAAGGCATAGGAACAGAGTTCTTTGCAATAAACACGAAAAAGCGTGGCCTTATCTGATTGGCAGTGAGTACAATGTTTCAACACTGCTTCTTTCTTCTGCGATATGCATTTCTTACCTGAGGATCACCATAATCGCACGCTCGCAGACAGGTGCATCTGATTTGATACCCCAATTTAATAAGACCCATTGAAATGGTTTTCAGATATTGAACATTGCTTCTTGAATCCAGCAAACCCATGACATTCTCAAAGACAGCAGTGGAACAAGATGTCATACGCACGAGGTCAACCAGCAAAAGAGATAAATCTGCTCTGTCCCGCCGACGTGACTGGTGTCTATTTGCTTTGGAAAAATCTTGACATGGAGAGCTAAAATGAATCTGGGAGTTATGCATAACATGGACTGAGTTTCAGAGCCAATATTGAACAATACAAAATCAGCCTTTGACTTACGTGGTCTATCCTACCTAGAGCGCACTTCAACATCTCATAGTCAGCAACAAACTTCCTGACACAGCCTGGATATATATTTAAACCATGATGGTTCTGTTGCAACGTGCACACTGCATCTTTATTGTTCTCCACTGCCAACACTGTAGTGAACCCATTATTCTTATAGCCAAGCAGACTACCACCTGCACCAGCAAATACTTCTAGCGATCTTATATCCTGCCGCTTCTTCCCTCTATTCTGCATCCTTTCAGCCCTGTCGTAGAAGTATCCAAATGTGTGCCAGCTTCCTGGAGTCCTTTCCTGATAAATCAAACTTGACATGACAGTGACACTATCTGCATCTTCCATGAAATCTTCCAAGTAGATAGTATCAATGCGCTGATGTACTTGAACATATGTCCCAGTAAAATCATATTCGGCTTCCATTCCTTCGTCTTCGAGACCAAGAAATGTGTCCTCGAACCTCGCAATCATTATGCACTTAGCTGTATTACTTGACACAAAGCACTGTATTCCCATGATGATGGCATTCGACCCCCTCAATACATAACAGTGATTCTTCTGAAAAGTTTTCCCGCGATACTCAACAAACAAGGGGTCAAAGGGAGGGCGGTTTGTCTCGCATGACCTAGTGGCAGCAATTTGTTCTTTGCTTCCTTTCAGCTGGGATCTGAACCCCTGCGCGGCCATAGTCAATTTGCTTTGCTTGATTAGCGACACATGACTTTTCTCGAGCTCTTCAATATCCTCATCATCTTCCTCATCACTAGATGAAACGTCATGATCCGATATTAAGTCCTCGCTTGCCAGTATCCCGTGGTCTATTCTATTTTGTCGGTAGAAACACTGTGTCCATCTTCCTCCGCGACAATCTCATCTTCTCCGTTAACATCTTCGTTGCTTGTATAGTTATCATCCTTCCCCTCTCCCAAAGACGAATCATCGTCGGATTCCAAATCAATCTCGATTACCAATCGTTCCCTACATAAGTTCGCATTGATGTCTTTGTCGGATGAGGACCCTCCATGGTCAATGGATTTTGACGGCGATTCATTGTATTCGGCGGCATCATCCTTGAGATGTGCTCCAATGACGTTCTCCTTGTCATTGTCCAAGTCCGAATTGATCTCAATGATCATGTCATCTTGTTGTTTGGCTCGTTTCCTCTTCGGGTCCTCCCCGTCGATCTCTTCGTCCCTGTCCTCGGCCTCGGCTGGGCCGTCGCACATCAGCTCTTTGATGCGACGTTGAAGAGGGGTGATCCTCCTTTTGTATTTCTCGTTGATGACTAGTATTGTTTCAGACACGAAGCGTTAGTTAGTATGATATAAATTTGAGCAACGTCGGCCCCTACACGGCACTTGCACCACTCTACTCACTCTTCTCGGCATACGGGAACCGGCCGAAGCTGTTCTTCCACGTGGGGCAAGACGACAACAACAGTCTGCCCTCGAGCTCTTCTGCTCGCTGCACTCGTAACTTCTTTATGCCCTCGCGCAACTTTTTAACTTCGTCCATGATGTTTTCAGAGTTGCTCAGAGTATCGCAGCAGGCCCGGCACTTATCCACGATATTCTTGGCATTTTGAGTTAGAGTTCCGTCCTCTCACGTCTCACGTCCTTTCGTTTTTTGGACGAAACATGGTCAATCTAGCATGTCTGGGTAAAAAATACGTCCCGACGATGGGATACCTACGCATTGCACATTGACCATGATGGATGAAGTAATGAAGCATATCTGCGCCGAGGTAGGCGTCGCTCACAAGATGATAGTGAAAATGGAGGAGTACGGAATTTGCTCTGTCGATGACTTGATGAAAATCAACGATCGGATCAAGCGGAGAGAGTTGAGCGGAATCTGGTATACTGTTTTGGAAACGCTGCAATTAGTGGTAAAATGGAGAGAATCGAATGAGCAAGCGGATATTCTCCGAGATTTCAACGGCGAGGTTCTTAACAAACTCATGATAGAGCACCAAAATACAGCCAAAATAGATAAATACATCAAACTCGCTCTAGGACGACCCCACGATGAGGAGATCGTTAGGTATTACGAAGACATCGAGGGGGACAATGATTTACGGAAGGCATTACTTAACAAATGCAAGGACAAGATAATGGTTCCGGAATTGCGAGCAGTATGCGGTAATTTTGATTACAACTCTTCATTGAAAAGGCGATATGTCATTTTCATGCCTTGGTAAAAGAAACGGGTGCTAATGCTCTTGAGATGGAAAAGCTTCTCGTTGTAGCTGGAATGACACAATCGGGAAAGACTTATGTCGAGGGTGTGGTTCAAAGTATGGCTGGTTTGTTAAAAATCCCACTCATTATATTGACAAAGGGAGTCGCTGAATCTACTGACCTACATGCCAAACTTGTTGCTTTGTCCGCTGGAACATTGGTAAAGGAAAAACACATTGTTGTAGCAACGTCGAAAATAGACGGCACAGGATACAAGTTGAAAGATGAAAGAATCAGCGAAGCGTTTGAGGGTGACCATGGGGGTACTCTTGTAATAGCTGATACTGCACAGCAAGTTCTAAAGAAAGCTTGTCTAGATATTATTGTTGCTACATACTTTTCACTCTCCATGGGAAAACTAATGACATACCTGATCATCAGCAATAGAGAATTACAGAGCCAACGTTCCGGATGGAAAGTTCATCCTTATTGTTGATGAAGCTGACGACATGTTTCGATCTATTGACAAGCATCAAGTCTTTGAAAAGGCTCTACAAAATCTAAAATCTACTCAATCTAAAACCTTCCATGGCAAGTACTCAGAGTTTCGTGTGGTGTACTTTTATCAAACAATGCTAACCTTTTTTTATCATATTCAATATGTAGACTGTCATGGTCTCTGCGACCCCAATTCCTTTCATGCTTGATCTTGGCGGAACTTCTATTAAGCAAGAGAAGAAAGTGGAAGATATTGAATTCTTCAATTTGGATCCACAAGACAATTATGTTGGAGTTAAAAACATCGTGCCGCTTGTAATAGATGGACAGGAAATTTACTTGGAACAGAACGAGCTCAACTGTAAGAGCATTTACTCGTCCTCTGATAATGTCAAAGTTGTTTACGCAAATGATAAGCTTATTGCCATGTATGATGATGCTCTGTCGCACTCAGAACATCGGAAGGGAATTCTCATCCTTGACTGTTCATGCCCTCGTGTGAATGTGTCTAACAATATCACAGTAAAGGCAACTGCAGTACAGGAAATGTACAAGCGAAAAGGAATAGATGTTACTGTCATAACGTTTAGTGGGCGGGGTATCTCTATCAAGATACCTAACAAGAAATGGGATCACGAGCGTTGGGAGAAATCGTTGATCGGGGATGCTTTGAAAGACATCGATGAGCAATATAGTTTAAAAATGCCCGTGATTATATTCGGATACACAAAGATGAGAAGGGGTATTTCTTTCAGATCCGCGGATAGAGTACCTACTCATATGGTGCTATCACTAGGGCGAGGACACAGCATTTCAAATGTTGTCCAGACTCTCGGACGAGCCACATTTAATGGAAAACATCTATTGATTGAGAATGGTTTTGACAACGTAACAGTATTGATGACTAGCAACGACCTCACCATGTGTAAAAAAATACAAAACTACGTGAATCAAGTTGCTCGCCGAATTCAACAAGGAGATTCATTTGCTGCAGCTGTCAAAGGGACAATAGAGAAAGTACCAGACTGCGCAAACTTCATCTGACACACTCGCCGTGAACTGGGACGAATTAAAGGTAAACTGATACTGTTTCAATAGATATTACCAGATTTTTTACCCGAGTAATGCCGTCTCACATTGTTGTTGTTGTTGTTGTTGTTGTTGTTGTTGTTGTTGTTGTTGTTGTTGTTGTTGTTGTTGTTGTTGTTGTTGTTGTTGTTGTTGTTGTTGTTGTTGTTGTTGTTGTTGGTTGTTGTTGTATTCAAAACATCAGGTGGTCGTCAACAGTTTATGCGCCAAGTTGATATGTGTCCTACTGATCATCGAACTTTGAGTCCCGACGAAATAGAAGCAAAGGAGAGATTCTGGACGATTGCTGATGCACAGATGTTACTACGATCATTGGCTAGACTTTTGAAAGGTCACCACCTTGTAAGCCCTGGCGATATCAGAGATGATCTATATGAAGTCGAGAGTTATCTTATGACCAAATCGCAGTTGTCAAAGCTTCTGCTTCAATTTTGCGACAGATCCTTGATTTTTAAGAACGACGACGGTTTGTTCAACGTTCCGTTGCTAGATAAATTGATCCCATTCATGAATCCCGATATGGGGGATGTACCCGATGAGGATGATGACTAATGACTACGACGAGAGTAACTCTGGCTCGAGCCTTGGTTTAAGCGAAGAGATATCACACATTGAGTCGATGGATTCACCCAGCATTATAGACCTCTGTGATAAAGAAAGCAGTATTGGTTCAACGAGTATTTCTTCGGTCTCCATGTCAGTTGACGGCAGCAACAAGAGGAAAATACTTGGAGGAGTAAATCAGAGGAAATACAGCAGTGGCCGTAAATCTTCTCGGAAGTCAATTATTACGGACCGATTATCGTATGGCGAGTCTGGTGGGTAATTTGAATCAGATAATTTGCCGAAGATGATTGGGCATGCTTGTTCATGACGTTCAGTCTATATAAGAATTGTTACAGTAGTTATTATCTTATCATATAATGTTGATGTTCCTTTGTCAAGAATCTGACGGACCATTCTTTGCGACTGAATGTTGTTGCTGGTATTAAGTCTTTGACTTGACATATTCAGTGCTTGAACTATTGTTGCCGTCAAATCCAACACTGTGCAACCATCCTCCACTCTTTTGCTAAGCCATCCACTGGGTCACCAGGAGCAGTGACTTTCTCTCGGTCACGACCGTAGCCAGCCATCACGATTACGCTCAATCAGGGGTGTGGCTGAGCATGAGACGAACAACACACGGGGGAAAAGTCATGGAATGGTGGAGGATGACTGTCCAGGGGGAAATACTTAGGTCAAGTGGAGCATGGAACGGAAGTACTATAAAATGGAGTACAGAGAGATACTCGACAATAAAATCGTGACATCATAAGATGGAGGAGGGCAGTGAATGCATTCAAGGTAAAAGGTGATAATGGGGAACTGTACACCAGTAACTCAAATGGCAGACAAAGGAGAAGCATTCTCACAAGCCAAGTATCAATATCTGCATTCCCCTCTTCCTTCTCTATTTGTTCACACAAATGCTCTTGCCAAAAAAAGTGTCACGCGGCCTCTCCATATCTCCTAGAAAATAAGATTGACTGCTGCTATAGTTTACACCTCCAGATACTTCCTGCTCTCTCGTCTCTCACTAATCCCCCCCTCTTCATGATCGTCATTTCACTCCTCACTTTGCTCATTTTCTTCATTTGGTTCTTTACCAATAAGCTTGGCCACAATAGGCGTCAATAATACCGTGGGTGGGAATCGTATAGGACTTGCTGCCTTATGTGCTGCATATGCAATAGCAAATGTACCAACTTTGTCGCCATTATCACCCACATTATTAATCCCCACCTTACTTAGGAGACTGGTTACATCTACCCCATTATCCACTAATGCATAGCATAAGAGAAAGGAAAGTAATGCTAATGGGATGGATGTGGCGAGGTACGCTATGCCATACTTGGCCAGGAGCGATTTGGCAGACGTCCCTCCATCTTGTGATTTAAATGATTGAAATAAGCCCGCCTCGAGTCCATATTTTTCTGTCGTTTCTTCGACACTCGGTGTTGCTTCTTTCTCTTCTTTCGTATTGAAGATGTAAAGAGCAGACGATGATGATGATGAGCCATACTCGTCGAACGATGATGGTGGTCGTCTTTGTAATAGACTGATAATATTGTCATTGTGAGCGGTAGTTGAAGCAGAAGCAGAGCGGTGGTCTCTCGTAAGTGAGATATATGTTGTTGTTGCTGTTGTGATTGTGGATTGGAAGGACAAGGTACCGTCGAGGATGGCTAGCAGCAATGCAACAATGGTTGCGTATGACGACATTACTCGTGGATGGGGCATACTTCTATTGTCGGCGGATCGAATCGTCGTGAGGGTTAATTAATAGAGAAGGAGGTGTCAGCGCTCTTCCCGCTTGATCCGATGAGTCAATCCTCTTCTTTCTCATTCCTTGACCATATTATCAGTGTTCTATCTTGCACGCCTGCGGGGGATGACAACAAAGATGAATAATACGGCAGTACCAGATGCAACCTCCTCATCCTCTGTGACAATGGCATCCACGCTGAAGAAGATACCACAGCAGCCCGCAGCTGTACCTCAGTATGCTACCAACCTCCCACCTCCAACTGTAACACAGCGCCTACCGGACATGCCATCGAGCTCATCTCATGTCATTGGTTCAGCCGACACTGCTAGTTCTGCCGTCGGGCTGACATCATCTTCATCCTCACCGACCAAGAAGAAGACTACAGCAAGACAACATCCACTCCGGCGAGGGAAATGGACAACTGAAGAAGAGGCGTACGCCACGCGACTAATAAATGAATTCAAATCTGGATTACTCCCATTAACCGACGGGACTACACTACGGGCATTCCTATCTAAATTATTAAATTGTGATCCCATGCGTATATCAAAAAAGTTCGTGGGGAATAATTGTATTGGGAAACAGGTATTTAGACGTAAAGTGGCAGATGTTAGTAGATTAAGTGAGGAACAATTGGAACGTATGCGATGTGAATTAAGCGAGTAAGTAGTGTTTGTGTTAATTTTACTTTTATTTTGTATTTCGAGTGAGGAATGGAAGGGGGATTGGGGGAGGGGATATTGCAAATTGCAAAAAAGTGCCATTCTAAGCCTTACTCAATACTTTCTCCCCTCTCCTCCTCCTCCTCCTGTCTTCTTGGCAATAGACTTGAACGACAATTCTATGATCGAGTGGTACAGACAAATCGTGTCAAGGCACCAGGGATGACCCCACTAACGTCAGTGTCTGCATCTAATCCAATTATGATAGTAAGTAAAATGGAGAATGAATTAGAAAATCGACCCCCCACACCACCCTGGCTCCGACCACCGAAGTCATACAAGGCAAAGGGGAGATTTGCTGAGAAGGAAAAAATATTGGCAGCTGCAGCAGCCACTTGGAGTGTTAGAATGGCGGCGGCTCGTCCGAATGAAGTACCATCGTCTTCGTCAATGCAGAAGCAGCGAGAGCAACAAATATCCGTCTCATCGACGCCACCGCTTGTTGATATAAAGTCGGATACTGAATATGCCATAGCAGCAATAAAACGATCAAATTCGTCATTGGGGAGGGTATCTTCGTTGGATCGACTTGCTGAGGCTGCAGAAATGTTGCCTAGGACAGAATCTGCTCTTGAACAGCTTGCACGGACTGCTTCTGGTAAGAGAGAATCGTCTCATCAATCAATCTATCTATCTATCTCCAGTTATCTAATCCTTTTTTTATGCAGCTGCCAAATTTGTTGAAGATATTGTGAATGGTGATGGTTCCACATCAAGAGGACGAACTTCTCATGAACGCTCGACACTGCAAGTAAGCTTTGAGGCTTTAATGAATATGGATATAGGGAGTGTTGAGAATTTGGTCGAATTGGCAGCGAATTCAAATTCATCGGCAATATTGTCAGAACTTAGTAAGAACTATTACAACAATTTGATGAAGAATAATCAAAGTTCTGGTGGCAACAATGTGTCATCGAGGATGGAATCATTTATCAAATCTTTGTCGAGTGCAAATTTAACAAAGTATGGCTCAAATTCACAGCACGCGTTAGAGAGCTTACTTTATGCTAGTTCAAGTAATATATTCGATGCAGGTGAGACAATAATCAGTTCTAATTTTATGGGAATAGATATTTCATTTGTTCACTGATTAGTCTATTTCATTGTTTTCCGAACAGAGAAATTCTCCAGCCGGAATGTGAGAGTTGAATCATCCACGGGATTTTCCCAACTTCGGGCAGAGGGTGGACTAACTGATGGACGGCATGACAGTGTCCAGGATTTCCTTTCACTAGTTGCCTCCGGTGATATACCACATCAAGATCCAAACATGTTACAGGTACCACTGAAGGTTATGACAAGAGCTGGCTCAAAGCGTAAACTTTCTCAACATCAATTGGCAGCGCTGGCGACTCGATTGGGATCGTCGAATGCTGTGCCCGATACTACTAAGACGAAACCTCCATCGTCCAAGAAGCGAAAGAAAAAATGAGTGTATGGTGTAATAGCTATGATACTAATGTGTAATCAAAATCAGGCGACTTTTTTATTCTAGATCGCAATAACTTAGGTAGCTAGCTGTGTGTCCACTAGGGACTCGTGCTTATTGAAACTCGTCTTCGAACATAATAATCTTCGCTGGTGGTGTCTTTGTCACCCCAGTCAATCGATTCAGCTGTAATTTACGGATTTCTGTGTGCTCTGATGGTTGTTTCTCCATTATATCCTTCCATTCCAAGGCAAGTTTGTCGCGTCGGAATAAGATCTGTTCAGCAATGCGCATCGGCTCGACCACAAGTGGAGGCATAATGCTGCGTGATCTTTTTAAGTCTTCCACATTCCTTGGCATGATGATTGGTGTGTAAAGAATGAGTTCTTCTATGAAGTCATCCCCCTTTCCATACAATTGACTTCCGATGAAGTGTGTAATCTGGCGTTCTTGATAGAATTTGGATAAAAAAAGTTGGTTCGCTTTGTTTTGCATTACATCTTCTCCTACCACAACACCTTCATCACACTGTAACAGCTGCATGATAGCAGTTTGTGTAATCAAATTGTATAACAAATCAAAGTTCCCCTTGCGTAGTGGAGACGGAGCCAATTCGTCATCATCTTGGGGATCGAAATTAATGTACATAATGCTAGGACGATCAAATCCGTAGGGTGCTGATTCACCGATATTGTTAGTTCCCGTCTTGGGCTTTGTATTCTTGCGCTCAATCGAATTTTGCTTGTATGAACTAAATATCATTTGCCCCATATTTGCAATTGCCTTGAGATCCCCCGTCATCTCCCTCGCAATTTGCTCTCGCACGCTCAATATACGTGCAGTTAATCGTGCCGGTTCAATATCAATGTCAAATTCAGAATACACACGCGTCCCTACGTCTTTTGGAGTTGACACTTTCAATACTGTATCTGGTTGATCAAGCAACGACGTAAAGAATGTATCCCACACAGGAAAAATTGTTGTATTCAGCGCCGAGAGACCATGGTAATTTAATAGCTTGCTACCAATGCGCTTATCGTTTTCACGAAATGTATCAGCCGCACCCGGCTTAAGATCGACATCATCATCCCAGTAGTTATTAATTGTAATTGGCTGAACGAAATCATCCAACCACCAAACTGTATGCAAATCTCTAGTGGCTGCCAAAAGGAACATGAATGATTGGATACATCGTTGTGTTAAGAACAAGCGAACGTCTTGGGTGGTCGCAGCTGCTTCATCGTCATTCTCTGACGATACGGCGCAATGTTTGCAATTCGAACGCCGCAAAGGACTGTTCGGATGGCTGAATTGGAAAGCAAAGCAGGGCGACGCCAATGATAAAAGGATTCCCCGTGCCATCATCGGGAACAATGACTTCATTTTATTCCAAGATACTTTTAGCCTTGTTGTGTTAGGATGGAAATCGGCATTTTTTTGGTGTTAGGGAAATCCGGCCGTTTTTGGGGGCGAAAATCCGCCCAAATCCCTCAAGCTCGCGTAGGACCCCCCCCCCCAAAAAACATAATATTTTTTTGATTTTTGGAGTCGTTTGAAGAACGACAATCACAAATGTCTAGTGAGAAGAAGTCCATTTGAAGAACGACAATCACAACTACCTCTATGATTCAAATCAACTTGGGTATGATGACACCTTCAACAGTCGTTCCTGACGACATCATCCAGCTTTTTCATTCTCTGTGGGAAAATCACAAAATTTTCACATGAGAGTTTTAATGTGGGTAGTTGAGGTAAACGTGGATAGAGTTGGAGAGTTGGATGATGTATTACATCTAGGGGGAAGGATACATTTAGGGGCAAAATGCACTCTCTCTGTCTATCATGTTAGTTAAATTATTGGATGCACGTATATAGATGTCAATGTAAATGTTTAGTGGAGATAGATACGAAAAAGACAAAGCGTAGTAACCACTTATTATAATAGCAATTGTTGTTTTCAGTTTTATGAAAAACGACATAACCAGCCCATTGTTTACGAACGAGTGGGTAATTTGACAGTTTTTCATACCGGCAGTACATCCCTCCTGTACTCCTCCCCCGCTCACCCTTGAAAATTTCTAGACATAAGATTTTCTAGAAGAGATCACCAAGCACGTCGTCAATGGTATCGGCAGCAAGCGCCTGCTGAACTTCTACATCCTGATTCGACCCGTTTAAAGGTGTGGGAGAGATAGCCTTGAAGGCAAGATCAGCAACCGACTTCGTGGCTGGGACATATCCCAGATAAGGTTCCGTCGACGAATCTTCGGCCAAGTCATCATCAGTCGAGACGAACCACCCGTAGGATGGTCCCTCTTGTTCGTCTTGACTATTTACCACTTCGTCCATCATCAACTGCATGGCACAGGATGAGGAAGATATAGTGTTGGGTATCTGAGATGATAAGGAGGGGAAGGCCATGTCCTGAAGCTTTCGGACAGAGTCATTAAAGATTTGGATCTTGAGGGCAGAAGACTTAGGTTTAATCCGAGGTGACACGAAAGGAGGGGTTGAAACCTCGCTGACTGTTCCTTCGGCGGCGGCGGAGATGCCGGACGACGTCTCTTCGACTTGGTGTCTTCCGTGGAAAGACGTTGCTGTTGTACGGGCTTTTTTGTGGAATGGCTCGCTCACCATGCTGATAGGCGAAGATTCGTCATCTTGATGGGAGACGTCGTCGTCGTCTTCGTCTTCGTCCGTCGCTTGTGCAATGTCGGCGAAGATGCCAGATAAAAAGGCAGATCCGTATGACGATAAAAATGGCTGTTGATTCTTGGGGGGAGATACACAAGAGGATGACCTCTTGCGTTGTTGCTCGGAGGTAAGCACTGGCGAGGATAGATGCGTCTCACCACCGGTGCTGCTGTCGAACTCGATCTCATGAAGGGCATATTCGGTTGCGAGCGACGCCCAATTTATCTCGGCAGTGATTGTGGTGAGCGAGCAAGCGTTGCTCGACCAGCCATTGTCGCAGCTGGCGAATATAGTTGTATTAATCGTACTGGCGGCTCTAGACTGAGGACTCATGCTTTTTGCGTGATGAGTGTCAAATCAACAGTGTAGAGCGCAGGGCAAACAGGACCTTCGTGGCCACGATAGAGTGGTTGTCGACGTCCCGAACTTGCTATTGGTGACCGGGAGCAGAGGATTAATTCATTGACAGGGGCACTTGGTGTGTGGGGTGATGAAAAAATCAGCTGTTGTTTTCTCTCGCGAACCAAAGTCTTTGGTGGAGGATTTGTGTACTATTCCTACGTAGAAAATGACTGACGCACGTCCATTCGATTCCCAACACCACGTAAGCTGGGAGTATTAGGCTTTTAACCCAGAGCGGCACAGATGCTTTCACCTAATACTACAAATTCCAAATCAATTGATCTACGTAGGAATCGTACTGCAGAAAATCCCGTTTGAGCGCTGAAAAAAACAATTGATTTGGAATTTGTAGTACTCCGTATACTCACCACGAAGACACTGTTTGTTTCTTTTTATCAAGTCTGTTGCGCATAATACTCTGTATTTTTGGGTATTGGCACACACATCCTGACAAATTATTTACAGGAGTAAAATGCAATGCTCAGGAAGCAGGAAGGATGTAAAATGATGTCCTCAAATAGTCTTCTACACTTGAAGCTAGACTTTGCATCAAGACACATTCAGCTACTAGTGAATCTTCTACTCCAATACTCTATGATAGCGTCATGCAGTTGAAAGACATCACACTTCTTTTAGTTTGCCCGTTACTTCTCCCTCTCTGGGTGTGGGAATGTTGTGGGATCTGTAATTAAAGTGTAATGGATTTAACCAGAACAAAATTACTACTCCTATAAAGAAATAACTTACGTTGGCTAGTATATTATATAAAGGTGTGAAAATATTCAGGAACTATGACTATGAAAACTTATTGATAAACGGTTGTTCTTCTTCTTGATCAAATTAGCTTTGAAGACAGATATTTGTTGATAATAAAGTTTACACATTTAATAGCAGTGGACGCTTTTCGGACAGTCTAGTAGCAAAGTTTGACAACAGCCGAAGCTGTCCCCAAGCGTGGAAAATTCCCCTTAGCAATGGCCCCAAGCTGCATAGAATTATGACACTGACTGCTAAGGATGCTATGGCATCCACGAAAGTCGGAACCCCAACCTTCAACGTATAAGAAATCCCAGCTGCTAGCAAAACGGCTATACTACGGAGTGTATCAGCAAACACATGCTACATTGCCGGTGGCCATTCGCGTTTACACTGGATTAGATTATGACAAGGACGCAAAAGAGACAAAACACATTGCTTAAGCTTACCGTATACGCACTGCACATGTTCAGATTAATTTCCGGTGGCTGCAGACTCCCCTCAGATTGTGACAATTTTCTTCTCTCCTCTGATACGCTGCAATAGCTCGCTGTGAAGTTCTCTTCATCGCTGTCCATTCCAGAAAGGTCCAGCTCGGAACGTGATCCTTTCATGCTATCTGCGAACTCATTGTGCAGTGAACCGTCATAGGCAAGCATGTAACGATGTCGATCTTTGTCGATAACAGCAAATCCAAAGGCGTGCTTTGCTCGAGCGAAGCATGATACGTTCAATATATCCAATCCTAGATTCAACGCAGAGAAGAAGAACATCATCCCGATATTAGGGTCGCTTTCAGACGATATCGATACTTTTCCATCATCCATGCCAACGTTATATGGCTCCATCAGTGTGTCCACGGCATCTTTAATGATACATATTGTCAAAACAATCAAAGTCATTACACTGCACAGAGGGGGTAAGATTTCTAACCATAAACGCTGACGGGTGCGTTTTAGTCTCCGCAATTCTCTATCATCCTCGGAGAGCGTTTTGTCGTCAGTTTCATTCAACGATTTGTTCTTAATCCTTTCGGCGTAAGAATTGAATAAGTATGTCAATGAATCAATCATCATCGCTGACGAATCCGCTACCATGGCCGCACTCTTGGCAAGCCATATCGCAACGAATATTTGTCCGCAAGCGAAGAATGCAAAAGAGTAGAATGTTATATTCTACATCACAGTAATGCAGCAACACATCATGAATGTTGGTAAGCAAAAAGAAATTAACGTCGTCAGTAAAATGATATAAGGTTATCATCGTACGTGGATCGAGCAAAATGATTGGAGAAATAGAGAGCGTACTCACGAGAAGGTAAATGTTGCTTGGCACGTTAACATTATTGTCTGAACTCGATCCTTCGAAGACATGGCCAGATATAGTCATGTTGATAAAACTACCGTATAACAACGCTGACCAGCAACACGCGGCAGAAGCAATCACGGAAAGGGGTTCTAAAGGCACCCTTTAGATGCGAACTGTCATAATAAACACCAATTACTCGGATTCCCTATGCTTCCGATCACCACAGAACAGCACAGAACGTTTGTGGTGGGTGATTTGTGGTTGGGATGTGCGGTGCGTAAAAAACTTTCCGGACAGTGTGGATTCCGACACCTCGTAAGATCTGCATCATTCTGCATCATGTCGTTCACCAATGGAGAGGAAGCGTTCAAGGGAGTGGGTGCACCATCCCTAAAGAGCGAGGTGTCAGGTGAGTGGCATTATCGCGCTTGACGGGACGGTGACGATTTTCTTCCTCTTCTAGATGCATCATGTTCTGTCTCTCATTGATCATTGATTTGATTTGTCTTCCTATGTGTGTGAAATAGTTACCGCAAACGATCAACGCGTGATCTTGAATTCAATGGAGCTCAATGCCGCATCAACGGTAAGTCTAAGTTTTGAAGAAGTGTGCCTTTGTAATGATACCACTCCTGAGGCCGATTGCTCTACGTACTGCATTCGCATGCAACTTATTCACACTCATATCTAATATAACTAATATCACACACTACGACGCATATCCAACCCCCATTTCTGGAACTACTTTCTAGGCATTCAATTTATGCTGTGCGGAGGCATATTCACGCTTCACGGAATTGAAACGTCTTAAGATCCACCCCGGACACATGACAACTGAGAGGGATGCTGTTGAAAGTTGCTCGGCGGGTGTGTACAATGGTATCCAAAGCTCATGTCTATCACAGTTTGAGGCAGTCAAATCGTGTTTGGCTGATAATAAAGACAATTGGGCAAAGTGTGCTACGTTGAGGAGGGAGTTGGATGTGTGCTCAGTGAAAGGCAAATTCGGTGAACTGGAGAAATTATGATGAGTGTAATAGAAATGTATAAAAAGCGGGGATGTAAAAAAGTGGGATGTGCGGATTGATCAAACAAACGATTATTACTAGTATTATTATAGGGATTTTGGGGGGAGTGTCGATTTGACTAGATGAACTTTTGTATTGTGTAGAGAGGGGGGATGACAGAAGATAAACTCTCTAACAATATTACTTGTCACTCCATTTCCCGGTCTCTGTCGGAGTCAAACAGCTCAACATGACGTTCATATTATGTACTGTTGTTGCTCTCGTCATCGGAAGAGGCGTTTGAGTCTGCTTCTGAGTCCGATTCAAATTCTTCATCTGTGACAGTGATTAGGTACGGCAGTACATGTCTGATCACAACATCAGCTCCACAGGTAATACGGCATTGTCCTCCCATGCTTGACTCATCAGTCCTCATTTTCTTCTGGTGCTGAGCCATTTTTACATTCATACTCATTTTACTCATTTTCCATAATGCGAGCTCCAATATTGTCGTGATTTCCTTCAGCTTGGGGTATTCGTCTTCAAAATGGGTAACATTTGCTTGGATTCTACGTATGTTACGGGAGTTGCCTCTGTCTTTATACTTGAAATTTGCAGTGAGAATCATCGATATGATGCTCTCACGCCAACCTTTAAAGGCAAGAGCCTCCACACGTGTTGACATGTCGCACATGACAATAAATTGTATCCTTTCTGTGATTGATTGGGTTGTTTGATTTAAGATGTCTACAGAATTTGTAATCTCGTCAAGCAAATGATCCCAATCGAGTAACTGATCAGGGAAATGCATTTGTTTCACACGAAGCATGTACTTAAACTCCCTTGGACTTATTAAACCTCCCCATTGTCTCAACCATCATTGTCCAATTGAATACATGGCCGGGAAAGAGTGATTGATAGCTTGCAAGAAAGAATTGGATAATCTCAGATGGTGCAGCTCCCCAAAACAAATAGAGAATTGGAAGAGCACCCCACCTATCTTCAGTAATTAGATTTGTTGGATACTTCTCGACAATTACACAATATAGCTCAAGATCATGGACTGATGAGCACGACAGTATATGCAGCGGGGTCATGCCGAGGCAATCGCGTAGATTACCCGTCGGATGCAGCATATTTTGCAATGTCCGACACTGGTCCAAGTTTATTGCAGCAATTAGCTTCTAAAGCACCCCCTGATTAAATGACAGGTAGTAGACCAATCCGTGGATTGGTAGTGGTAGACCATCAAATCGAAGTTGCAGCTCCCATATAATACGTTCTTCCGACCCAAACAGCAGATAAAGATCAGTGTCTATTCCCTCTCTTCCATCTGCAAAGAAGACTTTATCACCGAAGATCGCATCGGGAGTAAAGGCAACATTTCGTAGAGAATAACAATTGCCGAAAGCAAAATTTGCTATCTCCGTTACACTTTTGGAAAGCTCCAGAGAAAACACTGATTTGCAATCGCATAACATGCCGTCAGAAATCGTGGTAATTAGGGATGGTACTTTGAAATTAGTAAAGACGCAGGAACGAAATATGTCTCTTCCAATGCTTTCAATGCCATCGTGGAGACGGATCGGACATCGAAGAGAACCAAAGAATGCACCGTTGCGAATCCTCCTGAGCGATATGGGGATGTTTATCTTCGTTATCGAATTAACGCACCCCCTGAAGCTGAAGGAATCTTCTCCAATTTCTACAAGACCTTCACACAGCTCCACCTCATCCAACTTCTTGCGTCCATAAAATGCACCTTCTGGATAGATTGAATCAATCAAAGGGTCCAATGATGGTGGTAACCAATGATGGTGATGATTGGACAGAATACAATGAGCCCAATTTTCAACAGGCGTGCTCATTTCCCGGCCCCGCTGGCAAGGAAATTTCAATGGCTCGTGTTTATCCAATTATCCAAGCTATGATTTTAGGAGGAACCATATTTTTTGGCGGGACGACTTGACTTCCTTGTCCTCTTTTTCAGGGACGAAGTCGGAGCGTTGATAATGGTTGAGAGAGTTGCAGCATTGCTTGCCATAGTTTCGTTGATTAATTCGTCGCTACTCGTACATTCCATCCAAGCGCATCCGCTTTTCAGCCCAGCAAATCATGTTGGCTTCCAATTCACTCATTCCCAACCGCACCCAAGAAGTCGTCATTTGAGTTTTGCAACATCATGTCGAACGATGCGCTCGATATCAGGGTCCGATCGACAGCTATCGATAATAAGCTCGCCGAAGACAATTCCAAAGTCCAGCAGACCTGCCGCCCTCTTTCTACAGACTAACGAACGTGAAGCGGTCAATGACGCAGATCATACAAGCAAGATAATCAATGGTAATACTTCTTCAATAAACGGAATCAATGGGGCAAAAACAACCTATAATTCAAGCAGTGACCTTGTTGAATTCTTTGAACGCATCTTTGAGAAGGAATCCTTTGGAGCGCTGGCGAACATCACTAGCAGTGACGGTCATGTCAATTTAAACAGCGGCGACAGCGACGGTACTGTCGACGACGCGCTGTTGGATATCCGACGGTCAATCAAGTCATTGACTGCCGGAGCAGAAGAGAACAATGTCCCTGATATTCTATCCTTGACAGTCAATTTTGCAAATGAAGTATATCAAAATATTACGGGGGATAATGTCGATGGCGGTGCAGACGCAGTGACTATTTTCGATGACCTGCCTACCGAAATTGCAAACTCAATTACCGAGCTATTCCGACAGCTCGAAGTTGCTCTCGATGAGCGCTTTGTGGAGGCATGTGAGGAGATTGCATTCTATGATGTTCAGGGCTTGAGGTCGGATAAGGATGCAGTGCCAGGCCCAAAGCGATTATTGGAAGAGGACTACGAGAGGATGCGGAGGGAGGGGGAAATAGAGCGTGAAAAGAGCAAGAAGGATAGGGCCAAGGAGTTGGCAGAGATGCTTAGAAGTAAGGCAAGTGAAAATACGACACAGACTGATACATTCATGGATGAGGTCTCAGTCACTAGCAAGGGGATGAGGACTGCTGATATTATACGAAACTTGAATTCTGCACCAATATTTTATTCCATAGCTTTGACATTGCGATGGATCCAAAAGGCGTCTGTGCCACCCTTGTCCATGCTCATGTTTTTTAGGGGGTTAGCATACCCTTTTACGACCAGCGTTGCACCGACCATCTCTAAGAGTAAATTATTTGGTAAGCGTGTGTCATCCGACTCTACTAATGGGAGAGTCAAAACTTTTGGTGATGAAGAAATTGCAGACGAAGAGTTCATACGGGGTTGGAAGCAGACTGGAGAGATTGCAGCGAAGGGGAAACGCGGACGTGCCTTAGCAACTTTTCGGCGGTCGGCAGAGATATGGTTTTGCTTCAGCTCGTTTTACATTAAGGATACGTGGATATTGAAGAATTACAATAGTGGGAGATGGTCGAAGACAAGGTTTGAGGAGGAAAGGAAGAAGTTAGGTGGACAATTGACACAGAATCTATTGAGGCTTGGGCCCACATTTATTAAAGTGAGTTTGTCTCTATGTGTGGTAAACATCAGCACAAACATCCAAGTGCATCATTACTCATTCTTCTCTTTTCAGCTTGGTCAAATTTTTTCTACTCGTATTGACATTGTCCCGAAGGAATACCTTGAGCAATTGAAACTTCTACAAGATAATGTTCCGGCATTTTCTGGAGCAAAAGCTGTAGAAATAATTGAATATGAGTTGGGCAAACCAATCGGAGAATTATTTGACACTTTCAATAATGAGCCATTAGCTGGTAAGATTGCATATCTAAAATTTGCCTTTGTATGTCTGACCTGACACTCATTCTCAATCGTACTTCTAACCAATTTTTTCCAGCGGCCAGCTTAGGGCAAGTGCATGTTGCAACAAAGGGCACAAATACATTCGCAGTTAAAGTTCAGCGTCAGTTCTTGAGGGAGCTGTTCGACGTGGATTTGGGTCAATTGAAACGCCTTGCTGAATTCGCTGATGCCGTCGATCTAACCTCAGAAGGTGGTATCATGGATAAGAATACCCAAAGAAGTTGGGTCAGTGTTTACTTTGAAATGAGAAGATTACTCTATGAGGAGATTGACTATCTGAAAGAGATCCAGAATTGTAATCGCTTCCGGTGCGTTTGTGTCGATCCTTAATTTGCTGCTTTGACGTGTTTTTGTTTCTTATGCTTGAGGATTTGTTGTCAACTTTCACATGTGTAGCGAAAATTTCGCCAACCCCAAATTTGCACATATAAAAGCTCCGATGACATATCCCGAGTACACTACAGAGAAAGTTCTTACTATGGAATATTGTCCGGGCATTAAGATTACTGACCTTGATCGAATCCGCGAAGCAGGTCTTGATCCAGCTGACATTAGCAAAAAGTCGTCTGAGTCATTCTTGGAGCAATTGTGTCGGCACGGGTTTTTCCATTGTGATGTGAGTCTGTTCACACTATTTCTCTACTATTTTCCCTCACATGTGTATCGCTCATTTTATTTCCAATATCCCATAATTCAGCCTCACCCTGGAAACGTAGCAGTCCAGAAGCTACCCAATGGGGAAGCTGGCTTGATCTTCTATGATTTTGGTATGATGGATGAGTTTGGACCCGTGGAGAGGAAGGGTCTTGTGGATTTCTTCTTTGCTCTCTACTACGATGCCGATGTTAAAGATGCATGCGATGCATTAGAACGCTTGGGAATGCTACGTAAGGGAGTTGATCAAATTGCAATTGAAAAGGTTGGACAGGACTTTATTGATCGCTTCCAATCAACATTAAAGGGAGGAAGTGCATGGGAGGCCGATCTTCCCGAAGAAGAGAAGAAGAAACTTGTTCGTCAAAGGAGGAAGGAGTTAGGGGAAGAATTCCTATCGCTCAATGCTGAGAGTCCATTTATCTTTCCACCAACATGGACATTCGTACTAAAGGCTTTCTTTACTCTCGATGGTATTGGAAAAACTCTTGACCCAAAATATGACTTGACCCGGCTGACACTACCGTACCTGAAAGGATTATTGGACTTGAAAGACGGTAATGCCTTCCAGACGACACTCTCGCGTGTGTTGAAGCGTGCTGGCTGGAGACCAATCGACATAAATATGGCAATCACTCAACCTCGACGTGTTGGAAAGATCGAGAGTATCGTAACGAGGCTCGAGAAGGGTGAGCTGAAACCCCGAGTACGTGCGATGGAGGTTGAACGGATGATAGAGCGGAATAAATTGGTCCAAGCCAACATATTTAGTGCTGTGCTGTCATGTTTATTTCTCAACTCGGCGGTGTCTATTGTAACACTGGGTCAGAGCATGATAGGTGCCAAACCACTGACCAAGACATTCTTCGCAGCCGCAATCTATTTTGGATTACGGGTTCCATATGGTGTCTTTGTGAAGCTTCGACAGCTTGACGACTATAATGCCCGCTTTGGTGTTTCATCGAAATAGTGTAAAAAACAATCTTCAGTAATATTGACTGACTGAATAATGTAAACACACTTTGGTTGTATTGCGCTTTGCGCTTGGAATTTAGATAAGTCTATGCAGCTCTAGGCAATTTACCAAGCGTAGAACTTTCAATTCCCATCACCAACTGCTTCAATTGCTATCTATCACGGAATGATCGCACGAGTCATCATAAACCGCGAATATATCTGACAGAGTATCATCCAGAGTACAATAACGTGCGTTGCCCCATCTTTAACGAATTTTATCGGATCGTGAAACAACGTAAAGGGCCAAGGGCATTGGTCGAATATCTTTTTATCACTTCTTGGGATCTATCGTCATTCAGGTTAGGTGCATAGATGTGTAGGAAGATTAGGAAGAAAGTTTAAGAAGTCAGTTGATACTAGAAGAAGTTGGTAGAGAAATAGACAAAACATGAGGTACTTGCCTTAAGAATTGTAGATCGTACAAAATTTGTCAACACAATGGAAATGATAAGAAATGATATTCGTCGACAAGAAGTCGCCAAAGCAATCGAATGAAAGAGCTTTGCAGTTGCTCCTTCATTCTTTGATTTTGTATATGTTGTCTTGTGGCTTTCCGTACCAGCATCATCGTTAAGCCTCAGATAATCCACGGACCGGAATCTACGCAAGGAATTGCATATCATGGAATCGTCAGTGTATGGATGACTTCTCAATGCAGCTATTCTGATGTGATTAATTGACACCGATTTCCGGTACCCAGAATCGATTCGAATCGATAGCGCGGTGCAAATCCCACATAGACAAACATTCCACATAGCAGCAGCTAGAAGATGACCTTGCATCGACTTCATAATCATCATGTTTATCTACAGCTCCGAACAGAGAAGATGACCTTGCATGGCGGATATTGTAGCAGGAGATCTCCTGCTCCCCTCCTCACCACACAACCCTCCCAACCTCAACCACCCACCTCTCCCGCCCGACGGCAGGACTCTCAACATCATTGTGGAAATGAGAATACATGCAGCATCGGTAGCGGTCTTCTTGGCCTACGCAGCCAGCTCGGCGTCGGCATTTGCGCCTTCCAATAGAATTCCCTCATCTCCACATCATCGACGTTCCTCTAGCCTCGCCCCAATTGGCGCCGATACATACGATATAACCTCGAGAATAGTCCTCTCTTCGTCATCATCATCGTCCGAATCCTTTGGTATACCCGAACTCTACAAACGCCGTCCTCGACCACCGTATATTCCCGGACATATCTCTGACCCAGACTATGTCCGTATCTTTGACACGACGTTGCGTGATGGCGAACAGTCACCCGGTGCCACGCTCACGAGTTCTGAAAAACTCGAGATTGCGCGTAATCTAGCCAAGTTGGGGGTAGATATCATCGAGGCGGGATTTCCCATTGCCTCGCCGGATGATTTTAATGCCGTAAGGCAAATTGCCGACATCGTTGGTAATGATGTCTTCGATGATGGATACGTCCCGGTCATCGCTGGACTAAGTCGTGCGAATGAGAAGGATATCCAACGTGCGTGGGATGCTGTCAAGTCGGCCAAACGACCACGGATACATACCTTTATTGCCACGAGTGATATACACATGAAGAAGAAGTTGAATAAAACTCCCGATGAGGTTATCACAATTGCAGTAGCGGCTGTGAAATTTGCACGTAGTTTAGGTTGTGAGGATATTGAATTCAGTCCCGAGGATGCTGGACGGTCCGACCCGGAGTATTTGTATCGTATATTGGGTGAAGTTATCAAGGCTGGTGCCACAACGTTGAACATTCCCGACACTACCGGGTGGAATATGCCATGGGAATTTGGAACATTGATACGTATGCTACGGGAGAATGTACCTGGGGCGGAGAATGTTGTGTTTAGTACACACTGTCAGAATGATTTAGGATTGGCCACTGCGAACAGTCTTAGCGGGGCATTAAATGGTGCTAGACAATTGGAGTGTACGATCAATGGTATCGGTGAACGTGCTGGGAATGCCTCTCTCGAGGAGATCGTTATGAGCCTCGCACTTAAGGGGGATGAGCAGTTTCGTTCTGGTCCACTCGGCACTGGACGTTTGTACACGGCGATTAATCCCGTGTACATTACATCAACGTCAAAGATGGTTGCTGAGTATACCGGTATGAAGTGTCAACCGCACAAGGCTATTGTTGGGGCCAACGCCTTCCAACATGAAAGTGGGATACACCAGGATGGTATGATAAAAGATAAGTCAACGTACGAAATCATGACCCCCGAAAGTATTGGACTTATGCGCGGTGACTCTCAGAGTGGCGCCGGCATCGTCCTTGGGAAGCACTCTGGACGGAATGCCGTCGGCACTCGTTTACGCGAACTGGGTTACGATCTTGATGTTGACAAGTTAAATGCCGTCTTTGCTCGATTCAAGGAAGTGGCCGAAAAGAAGAAGGGGGGACTTGATGATGATGATCTTGAGAGTTTGGTTAGTGATCAAGCCGGATATGTCAACGAGGTATGGCGAGTAACGGGATTACAGGCCACGACTGGATTGTCGGGCATACCCACCGCGACAGTGAAGATGATGGGCCCTGACGGCGTTGAACGATACGTTAGCGCTACAGGAACAGGACCAGTCGATGCGGTATATAAGGCCATTGATCAAATCATGGGGGTGTCAGTCATTCTGGAGACATATTCAATGAATTCAGTAAATGAGGGCATCGAGGCATTGGCGAGTACACGTGTGGTTATTAAACCAACGGTGAATGGTCCTAATGATAGTTCAGTTGTCGATGCACAGACGTCGCAGCTACGGGATAAGAAATTTAGTGGTATGGGTAGTGATACCGACATTATCACATCATCGGCGCGTGCGTACGTTTCGGCATTGAATAAACTATTGACATGGCAGATGCGACGGATGACGACTGGGAATGAGATAAGGGATACTACAGGTGTAAACGGGGCGGTGGCAGTAGAGGGAGTGGAACCCACAGTAGTTGTTGCCTAGTGAGTTTATGATAAATCTAAAGCAGAAGAGTTTTGAGCAAACAAGCACTCATTATTATGATTGTGGCATATGAATTTGTTGTTCTTGACTAGGCACTCAACTATTTACATAACAAGAAGCGGAAACGTCATCATCAACAGCTTTCCTCTTTTTGATCTTGCGTTTTGTATCACAGACCGATGGCATACTCCGCAAGAATGCAAACATCAGATCATTGATTTTGCTACCTCCTATCCATGCAATAGCAATTGGATGGACATTTAGCTCCATGTGATTGAAGACCTGCGTGTTGATGTTGCCTCCACTGAAATGAGCCTTAATGATCTTGATGCGGGCAGCCTGGCTCGAACTGTTATCTTTGTTGATCCTCAGCAATGAACTAAGGTGAGTGGGCAACATGTAATACTCATCCTCGTGGCAAAGTTCCATAACTACGTGATTTGAATTGTAAGTGTTGAGAATGCTGGATGTGTCATTCAAAATGCGAGTAAATGCGGCCACTGCCGCCATAAAGACGTTGCGAACTTGTAATCTGTTGAGGATTCTTAGCTTTTTCAATTTGTGATTGTCCGTCAAGAGGACAGCACAGGAATCAATCAATTCATTGTTGACACCGTGCATACCAAGCATTTCTAATGCAGGGGCGTGAAGGCGTAGAGCATTGATCAAAACTTGCCATGCGGCAAAAGAAACGTTTGTATTGAAGCTAAGGTTCAATTCTCTCAATCTGCTGCCGTTGGAGATGGCACTGGCAAGAGATTCTACTGTCTCATCAGTCAAATTGTTCGCCCCAATGTCAAGACTCTCTAGTTCACATGATGGATGCTGTAAGAGCTGAAACAAGGTATGCCATCCTGCAGGAGTGACACTCATGTTGCACCAAAGATTTAGCTTCTTTAGACGGCAGTTGTTGGCGAGTGCGTTGGCAAGAGATTCAATTTTCTCATCGTCCAAATTATTTTGGGCGAGGGTTATACTTTCTAGCATACAACTTGGGCTCTGTAGAAACTGAATCATAGCCTGCAAAAAGGCATTGCTGTTTTTCATAAGAGATAACTTCAAATCCTTAATGGTGTTGTTGTTGCTCAATGCACTCATAAGAGGAGGCAACGCTGTATCACTGATGTGATTACTACCTAGATTGAGTGTGTTTATCACGCAAGTTGCACTCTTCAACGCATCAAAGATTGCATGCCAGCCAATTGCAGTAAGGCGTGTAAGGCGTGTACAACCCAAGGAGCCTGAGAGGTCGAGCTCTGTGAGTGTGCCGTTTCTGTTCAAACCCGATGAAAGAATCTTCGCAAGCTCGTCATCCATATTGAATTGATTGTGTAGACTAAGCGTTGAGAGACAACAACTTGGGCTTAGAAGCACGGCTGCAAGGTTGGTGAATCCCTCTTTCCCAATCTGAGCACCAATCAGAGTAAGTTTTCTTAAACCATTATGGCAAGAGAGTGATTGTATGACTTTATCTACCCCCTCAATGCCAACATTGCTGAACAAACTAAATTCTTTCAAACCATTGAATTGCTCAAGCGCAAACTCAAGACTATCAAAGCGCCCATCACTGAGATATGTTACACCCAGAGACTCGAGGGATTTATTCTTCGTGAAGAATGGGATCAGGTAGAGAAAAATCTCCCCACAACTACGGTTACTGCATAACTTCAATTTCTTGATTGATCTATTCTTGATGAGCCCTCGATAAAGATTTACACCTATTTCCGAAAGTGGTTCATAGTCAATATCTAATTCGTTCAACATTGTATTCCGTCCAATGCTCTCTCCCAGGGCTGCCCAGCCATCAGGTGGGCGGTCGGTGTAAAGAATTACGAAATTCAGTAGATCCGGGTCGTTGCGTTCAAGTTGAAGCATCAGGTCATAGTCATTGTCATCCTCGCTTCCTTCGTCGGAATTAGTCTCATCGGACATATTATCGTCATCGTCGAAGGGCATATCTTCATCCGAAAGATTATCTTCTTCATCGAGAACATCATCTTCACGCCCGTCCTCCTCCTCGTCAACAACGTCATGCTCGTTGCCGTTCTCCATCGTTAGACTCAATGGCTTTCTGTCGAATCAATTAACTGCCCCTCCCCTACGTGGTAATCCCCGTCGTAACTGATCAGGATGGGACGTCCTCGTTCTCAATAAAAAAGGTCGATGTTGGTTTGGTGGGGACTTCCTGGTCATTTTTAATGCCCGGGAAAGTGTTCAGAAGTGAGAGGTGGGATAATCGGGTGAACGTGAGAGAGGAGGCATTCTTTGCACTCATGCCGACGACATCAACACTAGTGGCGGCGATATTACTATCATTTGCATCTTTATCGTGTCTCAATCATGATCTCTTAGTATCTGCACTGGTCACAGTATCGCCACCCTTGCGGCAACACGACGTCATATATACCTCTCATCGACAGCAACGTCCTCCATACCTTGGAGGAAAGCGAGAGACGCGAATCGAGGAAGCCATTGTCTCATGCGCACGGAGAAGATCTACGACCGCTGAACTCGATGATGAGGATCAGAATAGTGCTACGGTCGCAATCCCACCAGAAATTCTGCGTCCATTTGCTCTCCTACTCCTATCTCAATTCATCCTCTTCGTCGGAGTTGGAGCTGTCATACCGACAATACCTCTGTACGGCCAAAGTATAGGGTTAAGTTCAACGTCAAATGGCATTGTCATCGGTGCACCCGCATTGGTATTACTACTTGCAAATCGTCCAGCGGGGCAATATGCCGATGGATTGGGAAGGAAAAAAGCCATGATGGGAGGCATGGCACTCATTGCACTCTCTGATCTTGGAACTGCCTACTCGTCTGACCTACCGAGTCTCGTGACTGCAAGATTTAACTTAGGTCTTGGACGTGGTTATGCCGAGGCTGGTGAACGTGGGATGCTTGCTGATTTGGCAAATCGTGCTCCAGGATTACGTGGACGTGCGTTGGCAATGCAGCAAGCGTGTGTGGCGTTGGGAATTGCCATCGGTGCACCATTGGGTGGAGTGGTTGTACAGGAGTATGGACCACGCAGTGCATTTTTATGTGTAACTGTCGCAGCCATCGCGGCGCTTGCGATATATGCTATCCTGCCCAACACAAGAGGGTCCAATGCTAATGATGACACAGGCGTTGACGATGAAAGTGGTGGCGCGGACTGGAAACAACTACTGATGACGTCGTCAACGTGGCGATCATTAGCTTTGGCACAGTCTGGTGCATCTTTCGGATTTGCATGTAAGATAAGCATCGTGCCCATCCTTGCTGACCAGTATCTCGGTGGTCCAGCTGGTGCCGGACTTCTCTTATCAGCTGCCGGTTTGGCTGGACTGGTTGGCGCACCGCTCGGTGGACTATTAGCCGATAGATCAGGACCACGACTCGCTGCGGCGACTGCTGGCGTTCTCGGTGGATTATCACTGGCGTTTATTCCTATCGCTTTTTCACAAACAAAGTTGATAGAATCTTGGACCTTGATGGACAACACCATCTTTGCTGGATTGGGCAACCCTGAAGCAGCGGCATCCTTTGTCTTACTTGTCTTATTTTGGAGCGTAGGCGCCAGTGCTCAAAGTCCAGCATTGACGGCGCTCGCTCAGGAGAAGGCTCCGGTGGGCAATGAGGCAAGTGCTCTGGGTCTACCAAGGTTTGTCGGAGATGGAACGTACATCGTGGCGCCATTGATCATGGGATTCTTCTGCGATTTAGTGAAAGATATCCCAGGAATAGGATGCACAATTGCTGGCAGTGCAATAATGCTTGGGAGTCTTTCATTACTCTTTGTCGATCCATTAGAAGATTGAAGATTCTGATAATGTAGATTCAACAAATAGGCCTGATTAGCTTTAACGCTTGGTCTCTAAGAAGACCAATATCATCGTTGTCATCAACCCAACCAAGAACTGCACTCTACCTACATACTCATTTGCAATAATATCACTAGCTGGCAAAACGCTTTTATCCCAAGAGGTATCCGGATTATACTCAGCGATCGGCGAAAGCTAAAGGGACATTAAAAGATGATCGAGAAGTTCGACTTGCCAGTACAGGTCTCAGATGGAGGATGATCTGATGAATGAACTACCATATTATTATGAAAGCTACTGTAACAATGAATAAACAACCATATATACATACATGTATTAAAAATTTCAGATGACAAAGAACTTCACCTTCTCCTGATGATGCGAGAGGCGAAACCCCAGTCTCGTCAAAATTTTGAGGAGCTATCTACCTAGGTAGCTCTCTCTCGCTCAGCTCCCGTCCCCTTCCTTGCCTTGGGCGAGCAACAATCAACAATGGCAACATCCTACGGTGGATGGGAGGCTACCACGGCCGAAGCCGCCTCGGCAGTGTCCGCGGTAGCTGAGGCCGCAACGGCTGCTACCGCCGCGATCACCTCCATTGGCAATATGACAAGCTCAAACGTCGTGACCTCCGCACTCTCAACAATCGGTGATGCTCAATTCTTCGAGGAATCTATATCAGCCGCGACCGTCCGGACACAGCTAGCCGTAACTGGTGATCCATCGAATCCATCCACGACAATCAATTTACTCCGGGGGATGAAGTGGCTTCTAGCGAATATGAGTAAGGGGCGGAATGTATCTGACTTTTTCCCACATGTTGTGAAGCTTGTGGGTTCACCTAACTTAGAGGTACGGAAGATGGTATACATCTACCTAGCACGATATGCCAATCATGATGATGATTGTCGTGAGCTGGCATTGCTAAGTATCAATGCCTTCCAACGGGGATTGGCCGATCGTGAGCCACTGTTAAGATCATTGGCGTTACGAGTACTAACGTGTATGGACGTACCCGACGTATTACAACTGCAGGTATTGGGCGTACGTACATGCTGCAAGGATTCCAGTCCTTATGTACGAAAGTGTGCAGCCAATGCCGTGGGGAAGCTCCATCCCCGCTGTACGGAGATGGGGGATGTTGGTCAGGCCGAGCAGCTAGTGGAAATCATCACGCGACTATTAGAAGACGATGGTAGTACTATGGTCCTGTCGTCGGCGATGATCGCATTCTGTGAAATATGTCCCCATCGGCTTGAATTGTTGCATGGATGCTATAGAAAAGTGTGTCATTTGCTGACAGATATGGATGAGTGGGGTCAGGTGGTGGTCATGGACGCATTTATGCAGTACTGTCGACGGTTCTTCAAGCAGCCGAGGGGACAGATGCATGGATCCGCCGAAAGGATCGATCGCGAGCGTAGGATTACTCGTGGCAGTAGAAAGGTAAATGGGTTGATAGGTGCAGGTGGTGATGGGAGCATTACAAAGAATGGGGGTGCTGCAATAAATGAAACATTGCTGTCGTTGGATGTTCCATCATCAATATCATCCACCACTACAAATGGCTTATCAATAGCCCCATCTCTCCCACCGCGTCCGAAACAAAAGATCAAACGACGAGTTGTGAAAAAGGGATTCTACTCAGATGAAGAAGATGAGAGTGTAGAAGAGGTGGTGGATGATCCATACTATTCCATCATTTCCAGTGGAAATATTGCACGGAGTTTACGTGAGAGTCCCGTCATGGGCAGCCCCTCGGGTGGAGCGAATAAGCTGTTCTTCCGTGATGATGCAAATGCACCTATACACGGGAATAGAGAGCTGAATGACAGCGCGTCGGCAATTGCAATAGATGATGACGAGGACGGCGATTTGGATGAAGACCATAAACTATTGTTACACTCTTCTCTGCCCCTGCTGAAGAGCAGAAACTCGGCTGTGGTGTTAGCTGCTTGCTCTTTGCATTATAATTGTGGCATTGCGAGCGTGAAAATAAGAACCGCACTTGGTAAAGCATTGGTACGCATACATCGAGACAGACGCGAGATCCAATACATAGTTTTAGTGGCCATTCGGACATTGGTACAAGAATGTCCCTCGGCATTCAGCCCTTTCCTAGATGAATTCTTCGTGAAAGGGATGGATCCGCCCTTTACTCGAAAGATCAAACTCGATATCCTTGTATCACTGAGTACAGATCCTAAGTCAATCGACGCTGTCCTTGCAGAACTTCGAACATATGTCAGGCATAGTGACAAGGCCTTTGCGTGTGCCGCCATTCGCGCGGTGGGAAAGGTCGCCGAGTTGGCACGTATAGCGTATGATCTTCGAGCTCACACGACAAGAGACTTGGATGCTGCGAGTGCTCGGGAAGAATCAGATTTCATTTCATTGAATTGTCTCTCGGGTCTTGTGACTTTATCTGAATTTTCTAAGAATATGGAGGTGGTGGGGGAATGTGCTAAGACGATGCAGCGAATCTTATCGCAGCTTTCATCGGATGATGGGATAGTCAACACGGTGAAAGACACGGCTAGGATTCAAGAACGGGTGTTGAAGCGCTTATTAATGATACTTGTACGTTCACTCAATCCCATGAAGGAGAATGACGATGAGGAGCAGCCAGCAGAGCAGACTCAGTTGCAATTGAGAGCAGTCCTCGTTCCTGATTCGGCTGTGGCTTCAATAATCTTTATAATTGGGGATTGGTTGACCACTGAATCTATGCAATATCTTTGGCGTATTGATGAGCAAACTCGGAGCAAATTTCGTCTAGAAGTCTTGCGTTTATTGGGCAAGCAGTTCACCAGATTGGATTCACAAATAAAGTTGCAAGCGGTGCACTTGGCCAGTAAAGTGCTATTATTACATAAGGGAAACCAAGCGTCTACTACAAATGCATCGAACAAAGAATGTGCGGTCAGTGAGTTCATTTTATCTATGGCCAGGATAGATGTCATGCAGGATGTGCGTGACAGAGCCAGGTATGAAGGAAATGTCTTGCACATGTCCGTAGGCCTCAGCTACGACTCCAGTGCACTCCTACAACTACCGCAGGGTGCTTCTTCGATAACTTTAGAAATGGCAAAATCATTTTTTATGTGTCGTAAGCCGAATTCATCATCCTTGCCTTTGGACAACAAAGTAATCAGCGGTAGAAATACAGTGGATCCGTTCAGGTTCGGCACATTGAGTAACGTCGTCAATACCCGAACGGCAGGTTCCGCCAACCCGTTACCGTCTTGGGCATCAACAAATAGTCCTAGTACCCTTCGAGACGCAACAGTCTTAAATAAAACCGAAAATAATGTCGACGAAACCAAAATGTATAGCTCGTCGGACGAAGATTCATCGTCGTCAGATGACAGTTCTTCCTCATCCGATGAAAATGAAAGTAGTGACAGTGAAAGTACTGGCAGCAGCGTCAATAGAAACTTGATTCAAATCAACGGCATGAGTAATGCGATGCCCACCTTTGCTCAAAACGCAAATTCTACTTCACCCCGTAACAATGCTGCATTTGTTCAAAATGCATCTTCGATTATACCCTCGCGTAGCAACGGCGCAGCACAAGATGAATCATCTTCCGATTCTTCTAGCGATGACAGTAGCGACAGCAATGATGATAGTAGTGACGAATCAACACATAAAGGCAATAGTAACGGTGTAGGCAACATTACATCATCTGGTGGACAAAAATTCGGCACTTCTGGTGGAACGATACTGGACATGGACATCGCAACGACCCAGGCACCAGCTCATTACAGGCAAACTAGCTCGTCATCAAGCGTTGCTGCGGGGCTAGAAGACCTTGTCATGGCGCCACTCGTTGGTAGTAAGAATAATGTAGGCAAGCCCTCAAGCCTTGACAACGATTGTGGCATATGGAAAGAATATGTTCGTCCCTCCCTAAGTGGTGGTTTACTAGTGAAAATGCGATTTGTCTACGGAACTTCTAGAGTAAGAGAGTCTCTAGTCATGGGTTTAGACCCTAAAAGTCCAACCACGGTGTGTTTGCAGGTGCATATTGAGAATATGTGAGTATTCCGATTGGTGTGGTTTAACAAATGCTTCATTATACTAACTTCTCGATCCTCTTTGCTTCCGATATCTTCAGGAGACCTGATGCAGGCTCCTTGAGGCACGTACGAATAGTTCACAGGGGTGGGGTTTCAAGCGGAGTCATGTCTCCTTCCAAAGCCATTGTCCCACCCGAAATAAATGTTCTGAAGAAAGGAATGGCGTCATCTCTCTTCATAGGGCTTGTGTTTGCGTCTGCAACAGATAGAGATGGGGTAACAGTTGCCAAATTTGATGTGAAGTCTGATCGCGGTAATACCTCAATTGAAGTTCGCCCAACTTTGGGTGAGCTCCTTAATGATGAGACATGCAAAGATATGAGTATATCGGAATTTGATTCTAAGATGTCAAAGCTACATGGCATTCAGCGCATTGCATCAACGTTTAGGCTTTCCCCAATGAGCGAGGATAGATTTACAAATTTGCCAAGCACCGTGATGCAGCATATGAATCTTGTAAGTACTACAACAAAGAGATGTATTGTTTTTCACTTTTTCAAGGGATTCGTTGCTGATTTTCGTCTTGTTTGATTCTAGAATTTCCTTGGAGATTGGTCAGGAAAGGGTGCTTTTGTAGGAACTCTCCCTGCCAGTGGTGACGGGGTTTACATTGTAATGACTTGCGATCCCGTGACTGGAAGTGGTGAGCTGATCGTGTGCAGTAATGATGCGATGGCTGCAAACTCTATCACAAATTTAATGAAGCAATCGCTAAGTTATTGTCCTGTTGGATGAAATACGTAAGATGTTGCTCGTCTAAGAGGCTAAAGACGTCATCGTATCTCATATTTAAGGGGGACAGCAACAATAGCAGAAGCACCTAAAGTAGTATCTGTTAGAGCAATAATAATGTAAATCATTATTTCTCTCTGGTCTATACATGTTGCGGACCGCGTTCTTCCCCAAATACACTATCGTACTTAAGCACCGTAGTAAATAATTATACCTCCATATCTTGCTCTCTCAACGTCTACCTATTACATGGTATCCATGGATTCTGTGCTGCTGATCAATTCAGGAAGAAACCCACACATTCACAAACGATCAACTTAGTAGATCAATCGGCGGGTGATGCAACGACGAATTTTGCGTTATCGATACCATTTCATTTTCATCATCGTCATCCTCATTAAATTGATTGGAAGTCAATGGTGGCGGACTGTCCCTGTAATTTGATTGGAATTCAAGCTCATTTTCATCATCAAATGACTGTGCGACTGGTAATACCACAAACATTTGATTGCGTCTCCCTATTATTCCTTCCCCCCTTCCTCCTCCTTGTGGCTGTGGCGGTCGTATATACCCCTGAGATCGTATCATAAGCTCTGAATCACGTCGTTTTTGTAGGCATAGATAAATCACAGATATAGAGAATAAGAAAATGAACATCCCCATGGCTCCGAAGGCACTTTCTTTTGTTAGCTCTTGATTGTTTTTGTCGATTCCCAATATAAATAATGGCTGGTATTTTATCATACATCCCGCATATGCCTACGTTAGTTATTATTTTGTATTAGTTTTGTTCGTATCATTAACGACATTGTATGTTTCAATTGGAGTTGGAATGCTTTGTGATGAGAAAATGGGAAATTAATGGAACTCTATAATATAGTTGGGCAGACTCACCGTAAACAACATACCCGTAAATGAATAAATAGCACAGAATTGTGAAATGCCAACAAGACGTGATACGAAGAATGAAATGACCCCTTTACAGAAGTAGGCTGATCGATGAGCTGTTCGCGTCATCGTAATATATATTTGTTGCTCAAACGACTTCGGCGGCGGTGATGCTCGACGATGATTATTACTGCGACTACGAGGGATAAGTTCTATTTGCTCTATATTAATTGACTCTTCCTTCTTTCGACGACGACATGCACCTTGCATCCCTCACTCCTCCACACACCTCCTGCTGTGCTTGGGCGTGTTTGAGAGCTCAGGGATGTCTCATTCCCGCTCGATGTTCCCTCTCGATTTATTTACTATTCTACAACAATACAACACGTGGCAGCAATATCAGTAGGTGATTGATTGGTAACTATACCCAAAGAACGACAGCACATTTCACCGCTATAAGCTATTGAATTAGAGTTTTACATTTCTTATTAATTTGACACAATAACGAAACCCCCTCCCCCAAGTGTCACTGAATCGATCAAGGTTCTCCGGAGCCTTCCTCCGGCCAGCATTACAATGTGATGAAGAGAGAAATAACGTAAATCAACACAGTATAACACTCAACATCGTCCCATCGTCGATGCCCGCACGATAAAGCCTTTGTAGCAACCCCACCACCCTTACCTTACACCAAATCCTATTTTAGTTGTCGTAGCAGAAACCCCCTCTAAGGACAATTTTATATTTTATCAATCTTTTGAAAAGTTCCCCCACCTGTTACCCCCCTCAACTTCTCCTTCTCCTTCTCGATATCACGTGTCTTTTCCTCGAGCATCCCCGCCATCATACTTTTGTACGATGTCTTCTTCTTTTTCTTCTTCGCGGGTGTGGTTACTGGACTATCAACGACCATAGAGTCAACCGTTGTCTGCTTATCTTCTAGAGATTTAATAGTGGTAGATTCGTCGGCTGGTGTGATGGATGGTGGTGGTGCCTCCGTCTCCATTACGTCCTCCTCCTTTACATCAGCCTCGGCTTTACCGGACGTCAGCTCAACAACAGGTGGTGTTGTTGCCATTGCCGGAATATTCTCCGGTTTCAAAGATGCCCAGCATTTAGAGCAACAATCTCCTGTAGCGTTACTCCCCTGTGATGGATGCGCACGATAATCGTGTTGGTGGGGAGGGAAACAAGCGACAGAGCGTTAGTCGCAGTCGCAATAAAATGAAAAGAAAAAGTCCCACTGACTGGTCCATCACCCTCCCCTCCAGCCACTCCTTGCGAATAGGGACTGAACCCAGGACAAATCATGAAGTGTAATCCATCCACCACATCACGCGCCGACTTTCCCTCCCTGACACCGGGATGCACGATCAACAAAAAAAATCCGAGATAGGGGCGCGTTGCCGTCGATGGTAAGGACTTACGAAGAAACCGCATCCCATTTTACATGGCTTTGGTTCGGCTGATTGGGATGTCTCTGGGTTCTTGCTCATCTGGTCGTCGTTGTCGTCGATCGTGAGGATCAATTCTTTGGTTTTCGCTTGACTTCGGCTTCGTACAATTTTTTGAAGTCGCAAAAAAGAACTCAAAAAGAAGCGGGAAGATTGAGAAATTTGGGATTTATTTGTTCCCAAGAGACGACGACTCGCCCCAACAGCAATGCTGCTTTTATCATCAGATACCGACGTTGGGTTTAGTGGTGGATTATTCAACTCAAAGTATCATCATCGTCGTCGTCATATTCATATACTTCGGCCTCACACGGTATCTCCGTTGTACGCAGCGTCTGACAATTATTTTTCTTCTCCCACGGTGCATGACGATGAAACCAACAACGACGTGTTCCGCAGTCCACTAAGCATGTCTATTGACGAATTATCGAATGAAGTTGGTGGCTCTGGTCGAGCGGCAGTCGTGTGGGATTGCATTCGCTCGGGGATAGATCCGAACTTGTATTTTCATGAGAGTGAGGAAGAAGATTCCTCTGATGATGCGATTGCTAATGCATGGATGCAAGCAACCGCACACACAATTAACAACATAGACAACGCCCACAGCGTATTAGGACGCAGACAAAGTCAAGGTTTGGGAGCTAACGCTTGGAAGCGGTTGCAGAAATTAATGCACAATTCGAACCAATCTGAGACCGTGGCCGATGAACAACATCAAATACCTAATGATGACAATGATGATGTCTTTACAATAGAAAAATCAATAGCCTCTTTATCGCATATTAATGTGAGCCCCGACGGAACAACTAAATTGTTGCTAAAAATGATGAAAGATGGATTGGAGGTTGAGAGTGTGATTATCCCATGGTTGGAAAAGGGATTCAGTACTCTTTGTGTATCATCACAGGTTGGGTGTAAACAGGGGTGTACCTTCTGTGCAACAGGACGTATGGGCAAGCTGAGGTCTCTCTCAACAGACGAAATAATTGTACAGCTTTATTATGCATCAAAGGTGTGCAGGTTGGTACCTGGCAATGTCCTTCCAAAAGTAGATAATATTGTTTTTATGGGGATGGGAGAACCTGCCGACAATGCCGAAGCTGTAGTACGAGCAGTAAGAATACTCGTCGATAGGTGCTGCTTTGGAATGGCACAAAGCAAAGTTACTATTTCTACCGTTGCACCAGATCCATCAGCATTTTACACTCTTGGACAGGCTCCAGCATCTTTGGCCTGGAGTGTACATGCTGTTGATGATGACTTGAGACGTCGTCTCGTACCAACAACGAAGAACTCGATGGAAGAATTAAGATGTGGATTAGTAGATGCTCTAAAGACTCGGACGACTAAGTTACGAAGGACAATGCTAGAAGTTGCATTGATTGAGGATATGAATGACTCTGATGAAGATGCACAACGTTTGGTGGAATTTTCCAAATCAATCATAAATGATGTTAAAGGATCAAAAGTTGTAGTGAATTTAATTCCTTACAATGCTATCGATCATCCTACATATTGTACTCCGTCAATGGAAAGGGTTTTGGGCTTCCAGAAAATCATTGTAGATGGTGGAGTACTGTGTTACGTTAGAACAACAAGGGGGGACGATGAAAGTGCTGCTTGTGGACAGCTAGCGACAAAAAAGAAACAGCAGAAGCAACACGAAGACAGGTTTCAGGCAGAGTTTGGATTGGAACCATGTTTCTAATAACGATTCATCCCCTTGCCCGACCCAGTTGACAAAAAACAAGATGCTTCTACCACTTTCGTAATTCGAGCATCTTTACAAGCTTTCCTTGCTCAGCTAACGATATGTATAGATGTGTGTAGTAGACAGCAGTCAGGTGATTTGAGAGTTTTGAACTCTTATTATCAGCTATAGCTATTCCATTCTAATAGGATGACATTGTCTCTAGCTTCACTTCTCATCTTGGCTTAGGAAGTTTGTAAGCTGCCCAAGTTGAGTCAATTTCATCTCTACTGACATTGCCTAATTCGACTGCAGTTTGCAAGGATTGCATGGCTTGATGATTCCCAGCCGATGCCGCAATCGCCTCACCGCTCGTTCCATATTTCCCAACTTATACTCCATCATTCCAAGTTTGAATCTAGCCACGTCGTGTCCTGCCATAGCTGCGAGCTCATAGTGGAACTTGGCCTTCCTCAAATCTCCCCCGTCATCATAAATGCAAGCCAGATTATAACGCGCCTTACGATTAACAAGTTCTGCTGCCCTAGCATACAATTCCATTGCTTTTTCCAGATCCTGTTGCAAACCTCCACTTCCATATCATAGTAATTACCCATTAAATAAATTGCAACAGCATCATTTACTTCCACCCGCTTCATTATTTCTTCAACAGCAACTTGATGTGTTTTGATATCTCTGCGGTCAGAATTGCAAAACGGACAATTCTCATCGTTTCCAGACATTCTGAGGAGTCCAAGCATCTTTTGCAAATACATTTTCCGCAACATGAATATATGTTTCTGCATGCTCACCTGCCAACTCTTCATTTGCTTTCGCATACTCGTAAATTGGTACGGACGATAAAGTCGCGGGTGGAAGGGAGATACAAGCTATTAATTCTTCTGGCATCGGTAGGAAGCAAATTGGACAGTCGTCCTTGGGTGGAGGGTCATTGAACAGCCCCTCGTCACTCGTCATGTATCATGTAGCTCAGCGGCCCGTTGCTTACATAGCTTTTTATGCGTCGGCCAATGATGATTTCTCTGGCAATCAGCATTGCCATACTTGACAAGCATACAAGACTTACTACAGCCTTGAGGCGCTACGATAACACCTCCGCGCAGCGCAACCGCACAGCAGTCCATCCCAACAACTCACAACTCACAAATAATATGAATGGTTCGAGGTTTATTTATCAATGTACATACTTATGTACAACGTAACCTTTTCCTTGGCGAGACCTCTTTTGTGGTGTTTCGCCAATTTAGAAAACGCAACGCATCTCCAACTAAATCCAACCTCCCTCCGACGTCGAACAAGTAGTAAGATCGTGTGCTGACGATGAAGTTGTTGTTGGCCAGCTACCTTGTTGCTGACCTCCTCGTGTCAACTGCCGAGGGAGGTCGCGTACACTCTAGCTCAGCGGCGTTACAGGAAAAAATAATATCAAAGGCAACCTTTGTTGGGGGACGTAATCTTGGAAACAACAATAAGTATGTGTACGCATCCACTGGTGAATGGGAAGCCGCAAATAACTTCCAGCTAACTAATTATTCCATGTCATACCATCGGTGCGCTGCCGTTCAGCAGTTTGACAATGAGGTGGCATCACGTGAGGATACACCGTCTGTATTCGGTACGAAGAACTTTGCCATATTTCGCTTCTGTCCCAGCGAGACTTGTGGTGAAGCAATGATTACAGAAGCGGTCGAGGGTCAACAAGCAGCACAAGGACAAGTTTACTATGGCGCAGAACAACCGGTTGAGACAGTGGTCTACTCAAATCCTAAAGGTGTTGGTTGCCAAGAAAACTATGGTGAGTACATGATCGAAATCGAAGATTATCTGGTAATCATGAAAGAATACCAGGAAGGAGTTGATGGGGAGTTCTGTGGCTTCTGTGAAAACTACATGTATACCCTATATCAGCAATACGTGAAACAGAATAGTGGACGTGACCGCGTATTGAAATATGAGGAATTCATGAACGACGAAGACTCTCAGCGAGAATTGTCAAACTACAACAATGGCAATCAGAACTACGGAGTTTGCAATAACTACAAGAATACTTGTCAGTCCAGCAACAAATACTCTAACAACAACAACAATTACAATTACTACAATAAAGACGCAGAGGATTATGTTGACCCTACTATGAAGAGATACATCGAGTGTTCGGAAGCAGGTGGAGTGTATGTGGGGCCACACTGTGCCGAGGATGGATACAACATCACGCTGGGTGTTTACGCAGATGCGGATTGCTATGTGTACCTAGGAAACGACGTAGTCCCGTACATTGAGGCTGATGATCTTGCTAATTACTTGAACGACAATGGTAATGGACTTGCCGATGGTGCTCTAAAGAGCTGGTACAATTCCAAGCATGGCGACCTCAGTTTCATGTTTGAGGGAGAGGAGGATTCGATGTGTATTCCTTGCGAGAAAACGGTAAGTACATTATATATCCATGAATATCTTTTGATCACATACCTTGTTGTAAGTAATAACTGTTACTGACTCATCTCTGTTTCTGTCTCTTGTTTGGTAGATGTACTATAACTTGTATGGTGAGCTGTCAGCTGCGGCTAATGGTCAAGTCTTTGTGGATAACACTGGAGAGGGCATGGATGAGTTCTGCCAGGCTCTATATGAATCAAGTGCCCGCTGTCATCAATATTCTAAATTCAGCGCCAATGAACTACAGAAAAAAGACATGCAGGCCATGCAATTATCTTGTAGTTACATTGACAGTGTCAAGTCTGGCAACTATGACGAGATGGGATACGTCAACCTCAAGGCAAACTGGAATTACAATGAATACCTTGCCCCCGAGTGGCTCCGTACCAACCCCTACATTGAAGCTGTTGCGAGGGTATCCCCTCTTCAGATCTTCGGACTTATCTTTTCAGTTAGCGCCTTTATCGGTCTAGCCGCTTACTCAAAGACACTGCATACGTCACTCGTCAAGAGGGAGGAGTGGGCAACTCAATCTCGTCGACCATGGCCAAGCATCTTCCGTGGTCCTTCCATGAATCGCATTGATTCTGGCATTGACATTATTCGGCAGCCAACCGATGGCACTCCTTACTACATGAGCTAGAGCTTAAATTTCTTTTTGGTGTAGAATGAATATGTGTTTGTACAGGAAGCATATACTTAATGTAGAGATAAAAATTAAGAGTTCACTGTATTATCATTATTGCAAAGCTCCGTCTTATGTCTCATATCAATCAGGAAGAAACAAGTTCAAGGTCGGCAGCAATCAGCAAATGATCACTCGGTTCCTTTTCACCTGGAAATGGTCCACCGGATGTTTCTCTGTTGGGTAGTGTTTTAGTACGATGGACTTTCCATCCTTCAGTAATACTCTTTGTTGATTTGGATAGAAAAATGTAATCCAACGTCCCAATGAAAGGAGGGTCGTCTCTACAGTGAGCGAAGTTCGTGAATTCAGGTTCCGTTCCTCCCAATACTGCGTACGCTGAATCCATAGGCAGAGATTCAACCTTGAATTGTTTACCATGCTTTGTTGGAGGGTAGGTGGGATCCGATTGTTCCAGCATCCCCGTCGTGAGAATTTTGTATTGTGCTGATTCTGGTAGGACGTTAAAGTCCCCCGTAAGAATGTAGGGGATTGTATTGGTACTGTCCTCTTCTTCGTCACCATGAATACTCTTCCAAGATACTGCAGCTAGATCCTGAACCCTCTTGGCGACCATTTCAGTGTGAATGTTCATGACAGCGGGTGCAAAGTATGCACAAGGCATGTGATAGTTGGAAACTGAGAATGTACTACCACCGGTAATTGGACGTAAGGTAACGGTTACCAATACGTTGTATCGATTCTCTGACATTTCCCATGGATCAATTGGTGGCTTTTCATTATTATAACCCAAGCGTTTAGTCATGCCTTGAATTGTCTGAAAGGCAATTAATCCAATTCGAGCACTGAATTTTTGAATGGCTCGTCCAATGCTTACTGGTTCACCATCATCTCCACCCTCACTACGCTTCTCCCTTGGCCAACCATCACATCGTTCATCACTCAATCGACAAATATCCACATTAACAGTAGTAAAATCTTTCATTGGGTATGCTATTCCGACACCCATATATCCATTGAATTTCTTTCCATATGGACCGTAGATGAAATGATACCCCCGCTGAGCAAAGAAGGCGTGTAACGCCGATGAAAACGGATAACAAACCTCCTGCAAAGCAAATATCGAGGGTGGTGGATCAACAGATTGTGTCTTTGCTTCATCGTCCGTACCACCAAAGCCACGTTTCATCTCGTCGTCCAACTTGGATAATATGATAGGTAGACGATATTCAGGCTCGAGGTGTTCCGGCTCAGCATGACTGTAGTGTGAGGGTTGTGCTAGAAATGAATTGAATGGTGAAATGGATGGAGATGAGTTGTAAACTATCAACAACTAGAGGACGAGTCTGCCCATTACTTACAGAGTTTCGAGGAGAGTAAGTTGTATGAAACTACGCGAAGCGACGTTGATGTTGTTGCTGCTGTAGACATGGCTGCGACTGAAGATATTACTGCGGGGAAGGGAATCAACGCCGTGATGACCCGCGCTCTCATATGGATGGTCAACCTCACCTTTTCAATTTTCACTGTGACATCTCATTTCGCGGGAGCTAATGACGCGCTATTTTTTGACACACACACAACACGGTGGGTATCACGAACTCGAACTCCATCGGACCATCATCTATCATCTACCATCATGGCGGACAATGAAGAGTGCAGCGGGGAGTATGGGAAAACCATTCAAACGGTCGCGCCGCACGAAGAAGAGCCGCCGGTGGAACAACAACATGGCGTAAGAGCGACAGAGGTGATGGTCAGCGCTGTGACGAAACCAGAAGCTGATCTTGCCGACGGCGTAGTCGCCCGGACGAGTAAAAAATCTTCAGCCGTCGTTGTTTATCGCTTCAAGGTTGATAATGTCTATTGTGCTTCGGAGCGGCCCGAGGGAATTTTCGTGTCACTCTCCGCAGATGCAGGCCTGTACGATCTGATCGACGAAGTTTTTCGAGCTTTACTAACGCCGCTCTGCGGCGATGACATCATATCACACCTGTGGAGCTTGTCATTGGAACGGGGAGAGACATTTCACGGGCCGTTTCACCATGAACAGCCCGAATGTTCAGCACGTGTACCAAGAAAACTCGGCAATCTGGCTCAAATTGTCGGCGACAAGGGTCGTTTTCAAGGTGAATCGGGTGTGTTCACAATCACACTAGAAGAAATTTGCACTGTGGAGACCTCTACATCGAAAGTTTTGTTGCCTTTCGTCAAGCGATTCGCGCCACCGCAATGGTCCACCGACATCATCCCCGATTTTGTAACAGCCAAAGAAATGGCGCGTGTCATGGGATATCGTGACGCGTTCGACAAATACATGACCGGAGACAATGCCTGGGTGAGGTGCCGCAAATCCAACACTTTCATTGTCGGGAAGCCCAAATCACTGGATTGGGGTTACGCGAGTAATCCGGAAGTCCACCTTCTCATACTGCTCCTGAAAAGCGGAGCGAAATTCAAGCAATCGTGGGAGTCAATCTTGAAGTACGGACTGCCACGTCGTACCAAAGGCGCCACATCGATGAAGTGGTATCAGCTCCGTAATCAGGACTATGTGACTGATAGCATCGCCCGCGGTAAAAGCAGCAGCGAGATGATACTCTGTGCCAAACGGATCGCCCGTACTCTAATGGATGCAACTCTGGCCCGTGACATCCCCAGTCTAGGCCCGAAGCCGCTTACTGGCTACGAACAGGAATGCCTGGAATGCTTCGATCGCATGAGCGAGGACAATCGCAAAAGTTTTCTTCGAGATAAGCCTTGGCTACGGGATGTTGCAATGAATAAAAAGGCTAGAATTGAGCTGCTTGGCAACAACAGCGACTACTAAAGAAGGCATGGAAGGGAGAGTAGACACTAGTCGCAGAAAGCATCAGCAGCAACCAGAACTTTGCACAACAATCTGCTGCTGTCATTTTCCACATATGAGTTAGGACAAACGATTCATCCGTTCTGTAAAGCAATAAACATTGAACACGACTTTATAGATCAGCTCTGCTATTGCAGTAACAATTTTGGCAAGGCTTCAAATCAAATATTGTTTTGTCATGCTCTACCAGATTCAAAACTAATCATAGTAGAATGAGTTGAAAACTGAGTTGAAAACTAACTTCAATGACAGCAAAGAACGTCAGGCTGTTCGTTGACTCTATTGTGAGAAGATCGATGTAATTAAGTCA
>Ga0247832_1000936_pt1 | contig 55553 bp, 50 predicted proteins | sample LaCruzMarch2015__10_FD_192407 | JGI IMG/M metagenome (GOLD analysis project Ga0247832, IMG submission 192407) | Freshwater microbial communities from meromictic Lake La Cruz, Castile-La Mancha, Spain - LaCruzMarch2015_4m | ecosystem: Environmental > Aquatic > Freshwater > Lake | place: Spain... | reverse complement strand
TGGAGTGACTTGACCCCTCGATCCTCAGGACATTCGCCCCAGTCCGTTATCTCAGCCGTCTCAAGTGGTTACCGCCGATCCTTGCTCCGCCCAAGCAGGTAGGCTTCCCGCGCTAGCGGGTTCGTTCATTGGTCATGTGCTGTCGGACCGACGCGACCTGGGTTAAAGCGGACAATAGTCAGGCCGGGAATATCGTCCCCCCTCACCAGGGGTTCCCGTCCTCATCCTCGCCAGCCCCCAATCCCCCCCTCAATGCATAAAGCTCCTCGATGACATACGGCCCACCCCCGGTTCGGGGCCGCGACGAAAACAGCGCAAACCGGTGCATGAAAATCGGCTCGAACCGCACTGTCGCATTCATGCTCAAAAACCGCGCCAGCTTGACCTCGTCAGCGTGCTGCAACCGCGCCAGCGTCACATGCGGACGGAACGGACGCTTCGATGGCCCCAAACCCGCCCCGCGCGCCGCCCGGTCGCACGCCCGCGCCAAAGCCTCCAGCCCAGCACACGGCTCGACGCTGGCAAACAACGTATGCGGCTCAGCCCCAAACGTCCCCAAACCCGCAATCGTGAGATTGAACGCGTCTGCTTGCGCGGTCTCCAGCAGGTCCATCACGTCCCGCGCCTGCGCGTCCGACACATCGCCAAAAAACCGCAACGTCAAGTGCAGGTTATCAATGTCAACCCAAGACACCCCCGGCAACGGCATCTCCAGCGCCGCCAGCTCATCGCGCACATCCTCCGGCAATTCCAGTCCCGCAAACAGCCTCGGCATCCCCGCCTCCCGTCCCACAATTGTCATCCCGGGCCAGCGAGGCGCAGCCGAGCGCCAGACCCGGGACCCAGCATGTCAGCGCCGCAGGCACCATAATCTTACTTCACCGCCGCCGCCCGCACCGCTGCCACCCGGGCAATCAACGCCTCCACCTGTGGCAAAATCCGCGCAACAATGACCTTGATCCCCGCCCCGGTCGGATGAATCCCATCGCCCTGATTAAGCGCTGCGTCCATCACAACGTCGTCGAGAAAAAACGGATACAATAGCGCGTCGTATTTTTTGACGAGTGCTGGAAAAATCGCGTCGAACTGCGCCGCATACCCACTCCCCCAGTTCTTCGGCGCGCGCATTCCGGCAACGAGAACCGGCAGTTTCCGCGCCGCGAGCCGTCGCATGATCGCATCCATCGTCGCAGACGTCGCCGCCACGTCGATGCCCCGCAAGGCATCGTTCGCCCCAAGCTCAAGGATCACCGCGTCCGCATCGTCGGGCACCGCCCAGTCAAACCGTTCCAGCCCCGCCGATGCCGTATCCCCCGACACGCCCGCATTCACGACCTCGACCTTATGTCCACGCGCGATCAACGCCGCCTGCAGCTGGGCTGGAAACGCGTCCCGCGGCGCAACGCCAAAGCCTGCCGTCAAACTATCGCCAAACGCGACGAGCTTGATGCTCTCCTTGGCCGCCGCCGATCCAGCCAGCCCACCCGCATTGAACAGCGCCACGGCCACCACCATCTGCACGAAGCGAGACAATCGAAACGATAAGACCTGCTGAAACATCGAACAATCCGTTTTCCTTAAAGTCCGGCCACCACGACGTAACGTAGGCCATCCAACCTGTGTCACAAGCATGACGCGGCAAATTTCCGAAAGTGCACGACCCGCCATGCCTCACACGACAACGCCCCCGATCGCGTCCCTGCGTGACGTCAGCCTCACCCTCACCAGCCGCGCCGGTCCCGTGTCGATCCTGCGCGACATCGCGCTCGACGTGAAATCCGGCCAATCGCTGGCCATCGTCGGCCCGTCCGGTTCGGGGAAATCGTCGCTGCTCATGATCCTGGCTGGCCTCGAACCTGCTACATCGGGCCGGGTTGTCGTGGCGGGCAACGACTATGCCACCCTCGACGAGGACGGTCGCGCCAGAGCCCGCGCCCGCGACATCGGCATCGTGTTCCAAGCCTTCCACCTCGTCCCCAGCATGACCGCGCTGGAAAACGTCGCCCTTCCGCTTGAGTTTGCGCAACATCCAGCGCCTCAAGCCCGCGCAGCCGAACTCCTGTCGGACGTCGGGCTATCCCACCGCCTCACCCACTACCCCGCGGAACTGTCGGGCGGCGAGCAGCAGCGCGTCGCCCTCGCCCGCGCCATCGCATTGCGCCCCAAACTGTTGCTCGCCGACGAGCCAACCGGCAACCTCGACGGCACCACCGGCAAACAGGTCATCGACATGCTGTTCGGCCTCCAGCGCCGCAACGACGCAACCCTCATCCTCGTGACCCATGACGAAAAGCTCGCGAGCTTGTGCGACCGCACCATCCACATGGCCGACGGCCTGATCGTCGCGGACCGCGAACGGGTCGCCGCATGACCGCGACCGGCACACCGTTGACGGCTACTCACGCGCCACAAACCCTCCTGAGGCTCCCGCTGTGGTGGCGTCTCGCCATGGCCGACCTGCGTTCCAGCCTGGGCAACTTTACAGTCTTCATCGGCTGCATTGCCTTGGGCGTTATGGTCATCACCAGCGTCGGCGCCCTCTCCGACGCTTTGCGCGCGGGGCTCGCCGCTCAAGGTCGATCCCTGCTCGGCGGTGACATGACCTTCGCCCGCGTGCACGTCCGCGCGACAAACGAAGAGCGCACGCGGCTGGCTCTCGAAGGCACGTTGAGCGAAACCGCAACCCTGCGCACCATGGCCCGCCGGACCGACGGCACAGAACAGGCGCTCGCCGAACTCAAAGCCGTCGACGCCAACTACCCGCTCGTCGGTGCCGTCAAACTCGACGGCGCGCCGTCCCTCACAGCCGCCATCCAATCCGGCCAGACCGCCGCCGTCGAGCCGCTGCTGCTCGAACGTTTGAACCTCAAAATCGGCGACCCTCTGACGATTGGCGAAACAACCGTCATCATTGCCGCCAAACTGATGGCCGAGCCCGACGGCATCGCCGACCGCTCGACCTTCGGCCCTCGCATCCTCATCTCGACGCAGACGCTTGAAAAAACCGGCCTCGATCAGCCCGGCTCGCTCATCCGCTGGCGCTATGCCGTCACGCAATCCAACGACCTCGCCACCCGCGAACAACTCAAAGCGGCCCGCGTCAAAGTCCGGTCCGACCTCCCCCAATCCGGGTACACCAGCGCTGACCGGTTCGACCCATCGCCCCAATTGACACGCACGCTCGAACGCCTCCGCCAGTTCCTCACCCTGATCGGCCTCACCTCCTTGCTCGTCGGCGGGGTCGGCGTCGCCAATGCCGTGGCAACATTCATCGACAAGCGCCGCAAGGTCATCGCGATCATGAAAAGCCTGGGCGCACCCGGCCACATCATCCGCGCGATCTTCCTGACCCAAATCCTCTGCGTTGCCAGCATTGGCATCGTCATCGGCCTCGTCGCAGGCACGCTCGCCCCGCTCCTCGTCGCAGCCCTTGCTGGCGATAAACTACCCTTCGAACTGCGCTTCCAGATCAGCGCCGCCAGCATCGCCACCGCCGTACTGTATGGCCTGCTCGTCGCGCTTCTGTTTACGCTCTGGCCGCTGGGACGCGCGGAACGCATCCCGCCCTCGGTCCTGTTCCGCGACGATATTTCAAACGATAATACGCGGCCCAAACCTGTCATCATCGCAGCGACGGTTGTCACCGCCGGTCTCTTGCTGGCCTTCACCGTCCTATCCTCCGACGCCCGGCTCATCGCGCTCTCGTTCTGCGCTGGCTTGACGGTCATTTTCATCGTCTTTGCCGGTGTGGGTCGCCTGATCCCCAAGCTCGCCCGCAGGCTGCCCCGCTCCACCACCCCTGAAATCGCCCTCGCGATCGGCTCGATCAGCGCACCCGGCGGCCTCGCAAGCTCGGTCCTGTTGTCGCTTGGCCTCGGCCTGTCGCTGCTGGTCGCTGTCTCCCTCGTCGATGCCAGCCTCGTGCGCGAATTGACCGGCCGCCTGCCTCAAAAAGCGCCCGCCTATTTCGTGCTCGACATCTCCAAAGCCGAACGTCCAGCCTTCGAAGCCCTCGTCGAAAAAGACCTCCCCGGCAGCACCCTTGAAACCGCCCCGATGCTGCGCGGACGCATGGTCGCCATCAAAGGCACCCCGGTCGAGCAGATCAAGGTCGGCCCTGAGGCCGCCTGGGTCCTAACCGGCGATCGCGGCCTGACGTTTGCCCCATCCCTCCCCCACGGTTCAGACCTCGTCGAAGGTGACTGGTGGCCCCCAAGCTACCAAGGCGACCCGCTGGTCTCCTTCGAGGTCGAGTTAGCCAAAAAGCTGGGCGTGAGCATTGGCGACACCGTCACCGTGAACGTGCTAGGCCGCAACCTGACCGCCCGCGTCGCCAATCTGCGCCGGGTGGAATGGGACAACCTGTCCTTGAATTTCGTCATGGTCTTTTCACCCAATACGCTCCAGGCCGCACCCTACAAACTGCTGGCGACCATCACCTTGCCGCCCACCGCGTCCCTCGATCAGGAAGTCGCCCTCGCCAAATCCATCGGCAAAGCCTTCCCCGCTGTCACGCCCATCCGCGTTAAAGATGCCATCGCCCAGTTCAACACCATCCTCGAAAAAGTCCTGACCGCCGTCCGCATCGCTGGCAGCGTCACGCTCGTGTCTGGCGCACTTGTGCTCGCCGGCGCCTTAGCCACCGCCCAGCGCCGTCGCATTCTCGATGCGGTCATTCTGAAAGCGATCGGCGTCACCCGCCGCCGCATCCTGACAAGCCACCTCGTCGAATACGGCGTCCTTGCGCTGATTGCGGCCGTGATCGCGCTCGGCCTCGGCTCCCTTGCGGCCTGGATCACCGTTAACCAGGTCATGAACATTTCGTTTGCGTTTTCCTGGTCAGCCGTCGCTCAGGCGCTCGGCATCGCCTTCGCCCTCGTCGCCCTGTTTGGCGGCATCGGCACCTTGGCCGTCCTGCGCGCGCCCGCCGTTCCATACCTGAAATCGGAATAACGCACACGGAACGACGATGCCTTGCGTCGCTTAACGACCATTCAGCAAAAACACCGTCGATTGCGTCTTGAAACTGTCCACAGGTATGGTCATATCCCGCCCTGCGACTTCGTTTCGCAACTGAACAGGGAATTGACCGCCAATGGCACAGTACGACAACAATACATACGCGCGCCCCGGTACGGCCACCCGGTCGGGCGCAGACGTTGATCAGGGTTTGCGCAGCTATATGCTGGGCGTTTATAACTACATGTCTGCCGGTGTGGCGCTGACGGGTGCCGTGGCGTACGGCATGTATATGTTGACGACCACGACCGATAAGACGCTTGCCGCCGCCACGCTTAAAAACGGCATCATGCTGACGGAACTCGGCAAAACACTGTATCTTTCGCCGGTTCAATGGGTGCTCATGCTGGCCCCGCTCGGCATCGTTCTGTACCTTGGCATCCGCTCGCATAAAATGACCGCATCCTACGCCCAAGGCGTGTTCTGGCTCTACGCTGCCGCAGTCGGCGCGTCGATCTCGTTCATCCTCTTGAAGTACACGGGCATGTCCATCGCCCGAACGTTCTTCATCTCCGCCGCAGCCTTCGCCGGATTGAGCGCGTACGGCTACACGACCAAGCGCGACATCTCCGGTTGGGGCGCGTTCCTGGTCATGGGTCTGATCGGCGTCATCCTGGCCAGCATTCTCCAGATCTTCATCCAGTCGTCGGCTCTTCAGTTCGCTCTGAGCGTCATCGGCTTGCTCATCTTCGCGGGCTTCACCGCCTATGACACGCAGCAGATCAAGGATGATTACTACACGTCATCGGGCTATGGCGTAGAGGCCTTGGCCAAGTCGTCCATCTTCGGCGCTTTGTCGCTCTACCAGGACTTCTTGGGGATCTTCATGAACCTCCTGAGCCTCACCGGCGACCGCGAGTAACGCGCACTCAAACTCCAAACATACGAAAGGCCCCGCTCATCCCGGGGCCTTTTTCTTATCCCCTCTCCCCAACCTTCACAGTGAGACGATTAGGAATAGGAGCGGCAACACAACAAAAGCGATGCACCGCAACCTGTCATCCCGGCCAAGCTTCGCACCTTCAGCGAAGCGCCGAGCCGGGACCCAGCGCAAGAGCGCCGCAGGCCCTACTGCCTACTCCCTCACCACCCGCACGCCCTTCTCCAGCACCATTAGCACCCGCATCAACTCGTGCCCGCGTTTTAAGATCAACCCTGTCGCCGTAATGACCGCATACGCGCCCTGCCGACGTGCCAGCTTCGGGGTCTTCTCCACCCGGTAGATCGGCACCTCGCTCGCCCGCCGAAAGATCGAAAACACAGCCGATTCGCGCCCCATATCGATGGCATAATCGCGCCACTCGCCCTCGGCGACCCGCCGCCCATAGACAGTCAAAATCTGATTGAGTTCCAGCCGGGTGAAGGCAACGACGGCCGGTTCACGATGCGGCGCTCGATTGACAACAGGCTCCAGCCAATGAGCCCCATCGGGCGCGGGCCGATGAGGCCGACGGAATGCTATAGGCTCGCTATCGCTCAACAGCGCCTCCCTGTCTTATTCCTTTCATGATCGCGCCACCCAGCCGCCATTTCAAGCCCAATTCCGCGCGCGCAAACGCGCCGACACTGAGAAAAGTCCGCTTCATCCAGAATCTCACATCACCGCTTTATGACCTTTAACTCTCCACATTACCGTCCCAACCAAGCCCCCCTTCCGCCGCAAAGCAAAGCGACATTGGTTTCGTTGCCAACTGACCCGGTTTCAGACGAGACACCCTGGAACTCTCAGCCCCCCAGCCCCCTGGGGTAACTCAGACGAGGCCGGGTCATTTTGGCAACGCCGAATTCTCTCTCCAGAGATGTCTTCCTGACCGAGGACGCGAAAGGACCAGCTTCCCCCGAGCTGGTCCTTTCGCTTTTCTGAACCCGCTTGATTGCCGGTCAATAGCGCCCTACGTCGTCGCTAGCTCATTTAGCTGACGAAGAAGGACCTCTCCCGTGACGACCTCCCAAAATCCGCAAGAGACCACGCCATCCGTCCAGGCCCAGCCCTTCCAAGCCGAAGTCGGCCGCCTGCTCCACCTGATGGTGCATTCGGTCTATACCGACAAAGAAATCTTCCTGCGCGAACTGATCTCGAATGCGTCCGACGCCTGCGACAAGCTCCGCTATGAGGCTATCGCCGACGCAGCCCTCCTTGGCCCCGACGAGCGCCTCGCGATCACGATCCGCCCCGACACGGAAAACGGCACCCTTGTCATCTCCGACAACGGCATCGGCATGGACGCCAGCGAACTCGCTGGAAATCTCGGCACCATCGCCCGCTCCGGCACAAAGGCGTTTCTCGACAAGATCAAGGAGGCCCAATCCGCCGACAACCAGTCCGGTGCAGCCCTCATCGGCCAGTTCGGCGTCGGCTTCTATTCAGCCTTCATGGTTGCCGACCATATCGACGTCATCTCCCGCAAAGCGGGCTCGGACACGGCCCATGTCTGGCATTCCGACGGCGAAGCCGGTTTCACCGTCGCACCCGCCAGCCCTGAAAAAACCGCAGCGCTCCCGCGCGGCACTGAGATCCGCCTGAAGCTCAAAGACGATTGCCGCCAGTTCCTCGAAGACCACACCATCGAGCGCATCGTCCGCACCTATTCCGACCACATCCTGTTCCCCGTCGACCTCGTCCCAGCCGAAGGTGAAACCCACCAGATCAACACCGCCGGCGCGCTCTGGCAGCGCCCCAAATCCGAGGTCACGCCCGAGCAATACACCGAGGTCTACCGGACCGTGTCTGGCAGCTACGACGCCCCGCGCCTGACAATCCACTACAAGACGGAAGGCCGCCAATCCTACGCCGTCCTGCTGTTCATCCCCGAACACAAACCCTTCGACCTCTACGACCCCACCCGCAAAGGCCGCGTCAAACTCTACGTCCGCCGCGTCTTCATCACCGATGATGCAGGCCTTCTCCCGTCCTACCTGCGCTTTGTGCGCGGCGTCGTCGACAGCGAGGATGTGCCCCTCAACATCTCCCGCGAGATGCTCCAGAACAACCCGCTGGTCAGCCAAATCCGCAAGGCCGTGACCACCCGAGTCCTGACCGAACTCGACACCTTCGCAACCAAAGACGCCGAAGGCTTCGATGCCCTTTGGGATGCGTTCGGCGCTGTCCTCAAGGAAGGCCTTTACGAAGACTTCGAGCGCCGCGACCAGCTTTTGAACCTCACCCGCTTCAAGTCCTCGACCGCCGATGGCTGGCGCTCGATTGCCCAGTACGTCGAGAGCTTCCGCGAAAACCAGACCGAAATCTATTACCTCACCGGCGACAGCCTTGAGCGCCTGAAGGCCAGCCCTCAGCTCGAAGCTGCCCGCGCACGCGGCATCGAAGTCCTGCTGATGACCGACCCCATCGACGCATTCTGGGTGTCGGGCGGCGCGGACTACAAAGGCAAGCCCTTCAAGTCCCTGACCCAAGGCGATCTCGACCTCTCGCTGATCCCGCTGGTCGACGCCGCAACCCCGCCCCCCGCCGAATCCGGCGACGCAACGGCCTTCGCCAGCCAACTCAAAGACGCACTCACCGGCAGCGTCAGCGACGTGCGCGTCTCCAAGCGCCTCGTCTCCAGCGCGGTCTGCTTGGTCGCCAGTGGCGCAGGCCCCGACCTGAACCTCGACAAACTGCTCGCCCGCCAGGACCGCAGCTTCGGCACCAAGCCCGTGCTTGAAATCAACGCCGAGCACCCGTTGATTGCCGCCCTGTCCAAACGCACCACGGCAGACCCCGACGAATTGGCCGACGTCGCTCGCCTTCTGTTCGACCAAGCCAAAATCCTCGACGGCGAAACCCTCCCCGACGCTGCCCGCTTCGCCGAAACCATGAACAAACTCATGCTGCGCGGACTCTGATCCGACCCACGCCAGCACATTTTTCACATTCCAGAACAAAGACCTAAGTATTCACTTCTCATTCAGCCACCGCAAAATAAAAAGGGCATCAGAGCTGCGATGCAGTTCCGGTCTCAGACAGACAGGTACCCCCAAGATGAACCACATGATCCTTTCGACCGCCGCCGCTTTTGCCATGCTGATCGGTTCGGTCGCGTCCGCCTCTGCCGTATCGTTTTCGCCCGCCAGGCCCCACGTGCAATCCACCCTGGAGCAGGTGCAATATTGGCGCGGCGAACACCGCCGCGGCTGCCGGGCCGTCGGCCTAACCATCAATGGCCGCCAGATCCCAGGCGTCGAAGGCCGCGGTTTTGGTCGGGATTCCTGCGCCGAAGCAATGAGCGAATGCCGCCACGAATTGCGCCAGCGCCAGCGCCAAGGCTACAATCCCTATGGCCGCTGCACGATCGTACGCTAATTCCAGCATCCGCCGCTCACTATAGCAACCCCATGCCCTCAGGGCCTGATGATCCCGATCATCAGGCCCTGAAGCGTTTGGAACCGCTCAATTGGCACTGCTAGACAGTGAACAAAGCCCTGCTCGAATAAAGTCGGCCCTGGCCGTTGCAATTCCCATGAGGGGTAGCTTTCCTTCACTGACGCATCCCTCTTGCGTCCCCGGAATTTGTCGCGCCCTATAGCGTCGAAATTCGTCACTTTCGTCATGACCGCGTCGATGCCGAGCATCGCTCTCAACGAGGCGGCCACCCACGACAACCCTCTCATAGCGTCGCCTGCGCGCGCACACCCGGAGCCCCCATGGCCACCCCCACGACCGAAAAGCCCGCCGCCACCCCAACCAACCCGCTCCTTGCCCGCTGGTCTGCGCCGTTCGGCTTGCCCCCGTTTGCCAAGATCAAACCCGCCGATTACGCGCCCGCCTTCAAAACCGCGATGGCCGAAAACAAGGCCGAGATCAAAGCAATCGCCGATAACCCCGCCAAGCCGACGTTCGCCAACACCATTGTCCCTCTCGAAAAAGCCGGCACCAGCCTGAACCGCGTGTGCAACGTCTTCTTCAACCTGACCAGCGCCGACACCAACGACGCGCTGCAAAAGATCGAACGCGCCATCGCCCCCAAGCTCTCCGCGCATGGCAGCGCCATCTACCTGAACGCCAAACTCTACAAGCGCATCGCCGACTTGTATGCCCGCCGCGATGAACTCGACCTCGACGAGGAACAAGCCCGCATCCTGGAGCGCACGCATACCTGGTTCGTCCGCTCCGGCGCACAGTTGAACGCCGCTGACAAAAAGCGCGTCGCCGCCATCAATTCGGAACTGGCCCAACTCACCACGCAGTTCTCCCAAAACGTGCTGTCCGACGAGCAATCCTGGCGCATGGTCCTTGACACCGAGCGCGACCTCGAAGGCCTCTCGGACGCCCAAAAACAGGCCGCCGCCCGCGCCGCCGACGATGCAGGCCTGCCCGGCAAGCATGTCATTACCCTATCGCGCTCCAGCGTCGAAGGCTTCCTCCAATCCTCGACCCGCCGCAACCTGCGTGAAGATGCCTTCAAAGCCTGGATCAAGCGCGGCGAGATGCGCCCTGAAACCGACAACCGCGCCTTGATCGGCCAGATCGCCGCCCTGCGCTTGGAGTACGCCCAGATCATGGGCCACAAAACCTTCGCGGACTATTCGCTGGCCGACACCATGGCCAAGACGTCGTCAGCAGTGCACGACCTGTTAGGCCACGTCTGGCCCGCCGCCATCGCCGCCGCAAGCCTTGAGCGCGAAGCCCTCCAAAAGCGCGTCACCTCCGAAGGCGGCAACTTCGAAATCGCCGCCTGGGATTGGCGCTTCTATGCCGAAAAGGAACGCGCCGAGCGCTTCGACCTCGACGAGTCCGAAGTCCGCCAGCACTTCGAACTGGAAGCGATGATCGCCGCCTGCTTCGACACCGCAACCCGCCTGTTCGGCCTGCGCTTTACCGAACAAACCGGCCTGAAACTTTACCACCCCGACGTGCGCGCCTGGGATGTCACCGACGCCGAAGGCCGCCACATCGCCCTGTTCCTGGGCGACTACTTCGCTCGTCCCTCAAAGCGCTCCGGCGCCTGGATGAGTGCCTACCGCTCACAGCAAAAGCTCAAGGCTGACATCCGCCCCATCGTCGTCAACGTGCTGAATTTCGCCCGTGCCGGCGTCGGCCAACCCACCCTGCTGTCGTTCGACGACGCCCGCACCCTGTTCCACGAATTCGGCCACGCCCTCCACGGCATGTTGTCCGACGTCACGTACCCCTCGCTGGCGGGCACTGCCGTCAGCCGCGACTTCGTCGAACTGCCCTCGCAACTCTACGAGCATTGGCTGTCCCAGCCCCAGGTCCTCAAGCGCTACGCCAAGCACGCCAAGACCGGCAAGCCGATGAGCGAAGCCATGCTCGAAAAGCTCAAGGCCGCCCGCAACTTCAATCAGGGCTTTGCAACCGTCGAATTCACCGCCGCCGCCATCGTCGATATGGACCTGCATTCGATCACCAGCGCCGAGGGCTTCGACGCCACCAAATTCGAGGCCAAATCCCTAAAGCGCATCGGCATGCCGCGCGAAATCGTCATGCGCCACCGCCTCCCCCATTTCAATCACGTGATGGGCGGATACGCGGCGGGCTACTACAGCTATATGTGGTCGGAGGTCATGGACGCCGACGCGTTCGCAGCCTTTGAAGAAACCGGCAACATCTTCTCCCAGAAGATCGCCAAAAAGCTGCGCGAACACATCTATGCCGCTGGCAATCGCGTCGATCCAGCCGATGCCTACATTGCCTTCCGCGGCCGCCCCCCTCAAGTCGAAGGCCTCCTCAAAAAGCGCGGCTTCATCTAATCTTTTCCTTCTCCCTGTCCTTCACGGGGAGAGGGAAAAGGTGAGGGGCGGCCACGAATCAAACTCCAGCAGTCGTCCAAAAGTCACAAAAAAAAGGGGAGTTTGAGGGGTCACCCCTCAAGCGGGTCATAGGGCGGCAGCCCTATCCGCGCAGCGGCAAACCCATCCACGCAACCGCACCTGCCAACCTTGGGCCGGGGTGAGGGGTCACTGCGCCCACCACGGCACCTTCGGTGCACTCGCCGCATATCGCGGTGCAGATCGTATCTGCGAAGCCTGCGGCCCGCGCGGCAATCGTGCCCGCTGGTTCACACCCGCCGTCCGCGCCTCACGACCGCCATTGCGATTGCGCTCCCGCTTGACAACTTTGCGGCCTTTCCCGCGCGGCAAGTCCTCGGCGATATCAACCTGTGGCTCGCCTGCGATCATCGCATCAGCGTCGGCAGCAGCCACCCCAAACCGCGCCACCGCCGCCGCTTCAGCTGGCCCCATTGCCGGCCCGGCCTTTGCGGCCAGTCTGGCCTCCGCCGCGTGAGCAGCCTCTGCCGCCGCAACTTGCGCCATCAGCTGTTGATGCCGCTTCTCCTCGGCAACCCGCTGGGCCTCCGCTGCGGCAGCAGCAGCCTTTTCAGCCCCAGCCTGCGCCAGCCGGATCGCCTTTTCAGCCTCGGCTAATGCATAACCCTCATGACGCGCACGCTCGGCCTCGCTCCACGGCATCCCCCGGCAAGCACAGCCGTTCACGAGCCCTTTTCGGTAGGCGAACGCCGTCTTGGTCGACCCATAGCTATTCCCGTCGGAGTCGCGCATTTCTTCGGGCTCTACACCGGGTCCCGAGCGCGTATAAAGCTTGGCCTGCGCCCCGCATGACGACGCACACATCCTGGCATCTTGAGCCAGGTCCCCGTCGCTTGCGGGATACCGCACCGGCCAGTAGTACCCGTCGCATGTCCGAACGCACATGGTCTGAACCGTCTGGCCCGATCGCCCGTCGCGATCGCCCGCCCGCGATGCCCTTTGCTCGCCCGCCCCGTCCCGTTCTGCCCTTTGCAAAGCCGGACGGACCACGACCGGCCGAGGCGTTCCAATGACCCGAGGCGCAGACCCGCCATGACCGAGCCCAAACAGGCTCTCAAAAAACGACTGAGCAGCCGCAGTTCCCGCGGCCAACAGTGGCACGGCAAGGCAAAACACGATCAAAGCCCGAACGGCCACCGATTGACGCAAAACACATACCTACGCGACCAGCGCGCATCCCCGACGCAACCCACAGCCCCTACCTTAACCTAAGGATAGCAAAGAATGTTTGAACGCTAGGCGCTGCTACCCTTGCCGGTAACGGACCAAAAAAATCACAACGACATCAGGCAACCGTTCGCGGCCTTAATTCGAGACGTCCCAATACGATAAACGCCAATATTCCTTCGGCTTAAACGGCCGCTGCATGGACGTATCCACCGCCCGCAGTTTTGCCTTTGCAACCTTTGGCGGAGGCCCAATAACAACCTGGAAAGGATTGACAATCACGCTGACAGAAGCTGTGGACGGCACCTTGGCGGCTTTCTTGGCCACGCCTCGGCCCACTGGCCGCGACCCCGTCAATCGACGATCATTCACCTCAACAACCGTGATCGCTGCGGCAACCGACCCAGTCACCGCAACGCTCTCCGGCCGCGCTGCAACCAGACGCGCAGGCTCGGTCGGTGCAATGGTCCGCAGCGACTGCTGGGGATGCAGCGCTGAAATCTCAGTACGATCTGCCAGTTGCGGCGTCATGATTGCCGCTTGGCTGGCAGCGCGCGTTTCTTGACCCACCGGCTTCAGCGCGGCAGTTTTCGCAGCTTCAGCCAGCCCCTGATGCCGCGCACGTTCCGCCGCCTCCCAAGGATGAGCTTTGCAGGTACACGATGCATCATAGACCGTCCGAAATTTGAACGCGGTCGACAGTTGGGCGTAACCATTGCCCTTGACGTCGGCGAGATCGTCGGCATCCCCGTCTGGCGGTCCCACGAACAGCCGCACTGGCGACCCGCATTCCGACTTGCACCGCGCCGCATCAATTTTAAACCGGTCACGCGTGGTCGCAAAACTGATCGGAAAAAACGCTCCATCGCAAAGCCGGACGCAGACCGTCCGGAATGTGCCGGATCGGTCCGGCGACCATCGAACCGAACTGGCCCACTCATCGACATCGACGGTTGCCAAATCTTCTGCCAAGTCTTCCGGAAGGTCGGCACCCGTTTTACCGTCATCCGGCACGCGCGAAAGTATGACCGGCGCAGTGGATGCTGACGGCACAGCCGCCGCGTTAACGACAGCGCGTCCAACGGGCGCGACCGGCCGCACGATCGCCTGCCAAGACGACAGCAACCGGCTAGCACGCGGCCCTGAGTCTGGGCGTGCAGGCGTCGCATCGTCCGTATTGATCTGAAACGTCATCAGCGCAAGACCGAGAAAAATGGCACACGATGCAAGCGTTAACACGTAGACCGGCCACGACCTCAATTTCCCTGATGGCTGATCGACGGACATAAACTAATGCCTACTCTAAGTCTGTGACAGGCCTTGGACTGACCTGAGGTTGGCCCGACGGAAACACCCATCAAGCGTCAAACACCGCGGATCGGCGGTGTGCGCGGCAGTTTGCACCAAACCGCTGACCATCCTTTCACGCACGATCTTAGCACGAAGCGGGCCAACTGTTTAGACGGACAATACGACCTTCCCGGAAACCTCTCGCCGCATCAGAAGTTCCAAACCGTCCCGCACCTGTTCGAGCGGCAGCACACAATGCACATGTGGCCGTAACGTCCCCGCTGAAATCGCATCAAGCGCATAACGCAAATTGGCCCGATGTCCCTCCGGGTCCCGCTTAACGGCTTCGCCCCAAAACACGCCCAGGGCAGCAGCACCCTTCAGCAAGAAAAGATTGAGCGGGAGGCGCGGAACATCGCCACTGGCGAAGCCAATGACCAAATACCGGCCTTTCCAAGCCAGCGCACGAAACGCTGGCTCGGCAAGTTCGCCCCCGACACAATCGTAGACAATGTCGACGCCCTTGCCCGACGTTAGCCGACGCAAGCTGTCTTTGAGATCACCCGCTGACGTTGAAAGAGTTTCCTCAGCGCCATGGGCGCGGCAGATCGCGCGCTTTTCGTCCGTCGAGGCGACCGCGATCACCCGCCCGCCCATCGACCGCGCAATCTCGATCGCGGCCAATCCAGCCCCACCCGATGCACCAAGCACCACGACAGTCTCGCCAGCGACGATCCCCGCCCGGTCCCGCAGTCCATGGATCGCCGTCCCGTATGTAATGGCGATCCCGCTCGCAATGACGTCCGTCACGTTATCGGGGATCGCGACAAGCGAGTGTTCAGGAACGAGAACCCGTTCGCGCGCCCCACCATGGCCAAGGTACGCCATAACCCGGTCTCCTGGCTGCCATGCCGTGACGCCCGCGCCGACGGAAACAACAGTGCCAGCAATTTCCCCACCCGGCGAGAATGGCAGAGCGGGCTTATTTTGATATTTTCCCGCAGTGATCAGTGTATCAAAGAAGTTAAGCGAAACGGCTTTGACCGCGACCACGACCTCGCCAGGACCGGCCTCCGGATCGGCGATGTCCTCGACAATGAGCGCGTTGGGCCCATCGAGCGTTCTGCACAGTACCGCTTTCATTTGACCTATCCTCGTCCAGATGTTCAGGGTCGATTGCTACCGCGAATGCAGCCCGTTTGGATATTATACTCATGCGGAGTGGGTCTGACACGGGCGCTTTGGGTATCGCGCAGCGGCGCATCTTCGCCGCTCTCGATTGTTCAAATCGACTGGGCCGCAAGTACGCGAAAAGAATACATATATTAGGATGAGAGAAGACTCAGAAATGCCGCAACCCAATTGGCCCCCCAACGCGCGCGGCTACTTCGCAATCGGCGCCGAACGGATGTCGAAATCGTTAAACCTGGGCAACCTGATGCGCTCGGCTCACGGCTTTGGCGCAGCCTTCACGTTCACCGTCGGCGCAACCTATCAAGCCCTGGAAGCCCACGCCGACACCTCCAAAGGGCACCTCCATCTGCCGCACTACAATTGGCCCGGGCTCGATCAGATGGCGCTGCCAAACGGTTGTCGCCTGGTCGGCGTCGAACTCGTCGACGACGCCATCGATCTGCCCAGCTTCCGCCATCCCCTGCGCGCAGCGTACGTTCTTGGCCCCGAGAAGGGCTCGTTATCTCCGCCGTTGCTGGCGAAATGCCACTACGTTGTAAAAATCCCGACATCGTTTTGCGTCAACGTCGCCATGGCGGGTGCCATCGTCATGTATGACCGCGTCAAGTCTCTGGCCCGCTTCGCCGACCGTCCGGTCAGCGAAGGTGGACCGACACCAGACGCGATCCGCCGTGCATCCGCCCCAACCGGCCATCAGAACGGGAACTGACCACGATGCCAATGACATCATTCAGGCGTTGGCCGAGCCCGAGGCAACTCTTCGGGTCAAGCCGTTCGCTGGTCACGATTGTGTTGAGTGTTGGCCTAGCAATCGCCCCCTCGCAAGCCGCAACCGTTGTCGGCACGTTCAACGATTGGACCCTTTATTCCAATACCAGCGCCGCTGGGAAAATCTGCTTTCTGGCCAGCACCCCGTTCGCCACCGAACCCGCCAATTTGAAGCGCGATCCAGCCCTCCTCTACATCTCGGCGTGGCCCAGTGATGGCGTCAAATCCGAAGTCAGCGTCAAACTCGGCTTCCCGGTCAAAAAAGCCCCCGACCCTGCCGCCAACATTATCGGCCCAACCCCTGCCAGTTTCAAACTGTTTGCCAAGGATGACCGGGTCTGGGTCGCCGACGCGACGCAGGAGTTAAAACTCCTGGAAGCCATGAAGAAAAGCACAAAGCTCACCGTCCAGGCGACATCCGAACGCGGCACCGCCGTAACCGACACCTACTCGTTGGCAGGCCTCACCGCAGCCCTGCAGGCCTTTGCAGCGGGCTGCCCTTAACGCGTCCGTGACCCGGCAAACGTTGCAATCAATTGTTTGCTGTCACATGTCACCGTCCCGCGCGACATGATCCACTCGTCCAGCTTGTTCTGCCGCACCATTGCAGACTAAACTTTGTGGCAAAACCGAAGGCATGGCAGGGAAACCGCGACCGATGACGATATCCACGACACCGCAGGCCGTGGCCCAACCCACCCTTAAACCGGTCAAGCTCAATGACCTGATCGACGCCATCGCATCAGGCATCCGCGACTTTCGGCGTGCTCCCCAGTTCGGCCTCATCTTCGCAGGCCTCTTTGCCGCTGGCGGCTGGCTGCTCATCGCGCTGTTGATGCACCTGAACATGCCCTACTTAGCCTACCCCCTTGCCATGGGCTTTGCGCTGATTGCCCCCTTCGCCGCCACCGGATTTTATGCTGTCAGTGAACACCTCGAGAGCGGTAAGCCGCTCACCTGGGGCAGCGTCCTGTCCGATGTCGGCAAGGCGGCTGGCGGTGAAGTCCGCTGGATGGCGCTGATCACCGGCTTCGCGCTCATCATCTGGATGGACATCGCAGCCTTCCTCTTGTTCGCGTTTACGAGCTTCGAGATCATCACCGTCGACACCCTGAAGAACCTGCTGACAACACCCACCGGCTGGTTTTTTGCGGGCCTTGGCAACGTGGTCGGCGCGATCATCGCCATGGCCGTGTTTTCCATTTCGGTGGTGTCTTTTCCAATGCTCTACGACCGCAAAGTCGACTTCGTCACCGCCATGACCACCAGCGTAGGTCTCGTGACGGCCAACCCGTGGCCCATGATGGTCTGGTGCGCTATCATTGCGGCCAGCATGGCGATTTCCATCGCCACCGGCTTCTTAGGCCTCCTCATCACCATGCCCGTCATCGGCCATGCGACCTGGCACCTCTACCGCAAAGCCGTCGCCTGACGGCGTTCACCAACTGAGACACACCGCAGTGGCATCGCCGGTCCGCCCTCATCGCCGTCGGTGCCAGCCTGTGACCACTGAAAAAGGGCTTGTCGGGGTCGGCGTCGCGCCCTAAGGGAGGGTTGGCGACCGGTGCGATCTGCCGCCCGTCGACCGATAGAAATCATGGGCGGTCACGCCCATCTATGGGTTGTGACCATGCCGCACTGAATGAGAAAACCCCTGGGTGATACCGACCCTCAGTGCTCCATGCGACAGAGCCAGACCCGACTTAAGCGTCAATCATATGTCAACGTGTACAGCACAGACGTTCGCTCATGTTGCGTTTGCCTGTTCGTCATAAGCTCCGAGGGGATCGGAACCAGCCGACACATCGCGTAAGGAGTGCGAGCAGGCCGCAATCGCTGCAATCATAAAGTGCCACAATCGGCCTATCGGAGTTGGAATATGATTGACGGCGAAAACCTGACTTGGAGCTACATTGCGCTGTTTGTCGTCGTGGGTTTCTGCGCGCAGATTATCGATGGCGCTCTCGGCATGGCCTACAAGGTCGCGACATCCGCCGTGTTGCTTGGTCTCGGCCTACCGCCTGCCATCGTCAGCGGCTCTGTGCATGCGGCCAGTTCTTTCACGAGCCTAGCATCAGGGCTGGCCCACTGGCACCTTGGCAACGTCGATCGCGGCCTGATGCTTCGCCTCCTGATCCCGGGTGCGATCGGTGGCGCCATCGGCGCTTTCGTCCTTTCAAAAGTGTCCGGCGAGATCCTCCGCCCTTGGATCAGCACGTACCTCATGCTGCTGGCTTGCTATATTTTATGGCGCGCATTCAAAGCCGCGCCGAAACTGAATTCACCTATTCCTAAAGGTGTTGTGCCGCTCGGCTTCGTTGGCGGCCTGTGCGACGCCATCGGCGGCGGCGGTTGGGGTCCCATCGTGACGACGACACTGGTCAGCCATGGGGTACCTCCGCGCTTTGCCATCGGCTCGGCCAATGCCGCCGAGTGCATCGTCACGATGACGATTGCGGGCACGCTCTTTGCGACAATCGGCCTCTCGATGTGGCCCATTATTGCAGCGCTCGTCACAGGCGGCCTGATCGCGGCCCCGTTCGCGGCCTTGGCCACGAAACATTTGGACGAGCAGATCCTCATGACGTTACTCGGCATCGTCATCTTGCTCATCAGCGGTCGAACCCTGTTCCAGGTTCTGTTTTAAGCCTCCGCGTCGGTTTCCCCGCCGATCCAAAAACCGATGTTGCTCTAACCCGCTCGCCGCAGCTGCACGTAAATCGCACCCTCGCCGCCATGGCCCGCCGCCGCCTGCGTGTAGCTGACGACGATCGCCCGCATGTCCGGCTCCGCAAGCCACCGTGGCACATTCCGCCGCAACACGCCGCGCGGCTCGGCGCGTCCATGCTCTTGGCCATGTGGCTCGCCGCCATCGCCAAACCACCCGGTACGGACCGGCGCACCCTTACCGGTAATCACCAGCACCCAACGGGCACCATTTCGGTAGCACGACGTCAAAAACCGCCGCAGCGCCGCATGAGCCTCGTCCTGATACATCCCGTGCAAATCGATCCGCGCGTCGATCTCAACCTGACCGGTCCGGATACGTCGCGCACTTTTGCGGTCGAACGCTGCCAACTCTGGCGTCTTGGTTACCGTCTTGGCGACCGCCACCGGCCCAAGAACCGGCGGCAGCCCCGGCAACGGGCCCGCCGCACCCAAACCGGCCTTACCCTTGCCTTTGCGCACCTTGACCGCGACCGGCTCAAACACCGCCTCGTCCGCCCCGTCGAGCACGCGGCCTTTGGCCTTTCGCAACGGCTTCATCGTCGATGCTGCGTGATCCCACAGGTCCTGCTCTTCCGCACTCAACCCGGCCTTGATCTTGCGCCCGCGCGTCCCGCCGCTGCTCATTGCGCCACCCGGGGCAAAAGCACGAGAAAGCCCGCATGATGCTTGGTCACGCCGGCAAGCGCAAGCGCCGCCCCCCCGGTCCCGAAAAAGATATCCCCCCGCTCTGGCCCCTTAATCGCCGAGCCGACGTCTTGGGCAACCATCAACCGCGCAAACCCGCCCGGCCCCACATGCGCCATCCCCGGCGCAACAACATAAACCGGCAAACCCAGCGCATGAAACGCCGTATCGAGGGCGAGGCTTCGGCCCTCGTGCAGCGGCGTCCCCATCACGCCTTCCGCCGCATCGCCATCAATATGCCGAAAAAACACAAAGCTTTCGTTGCGCCACAGCACCGGTCGCGCTCGCGCCGGATCAGCCTTCAGCCAGTCGGTCAACGACTGCAACGACACCCCGTCCGCCGCCATCTCCCCAGCATCGATTAGCACCCGACCGACCGACGTATACGGATGCCCGTTCTTGCCGTCATACGTGACCCGCATCTGCGACCCGTCCGGCAGCGCAATCACACCCGATCCCTGAACCTGGAGGAAAAACGCATCGACCGGGTCAGACAGAAAGCAAAGCTCCAGCCCGAGACCCGCCAGCGCACCCTCTTCGATTTGCCGCCGCGTTGCATACGGCTCGACGCCTAGCGCCGTCCGCCGCACATGGGTCAAACCCTCACTCTGTGCCCCCCGCTGGCTCTCCGCCACGACGTTTTCGAGGTCCCCGGGCCGCCTGAAAACTGGCACCGGAAACGCCGCCGTCCGTTCAAGCGAGCCCGCGATCACAGGCTCATAGTAGCCCGTGACGAATCCCGCTGGCCCGTTGTGGACCACCCGATGCGGCTCAAAGTGCGTTTCAAAGAACGCGCGCGCTTGAGAGGGCGTGACACCGTCGATCGCCATCGCCAAGGCCTGCCGTGCCGCCTTGGCCAACGCTCCATCTGCAACCGCGACAGCGGAGGCTGAGGCGCAGAACGCCGCAAACGCCGCCCTGTGGTCGTCCCCGACCCATCCGGGCAACGCTGCGAAGTCCACCGGCTCGTAACGAAAGTCAGGCAACGTCATCGGTCACGTCCGGGCAGGGCGTCGGTGTGGCATCCCGGTTCCCCTCCCCCTTGCGGGTAGGGGTCAGGGGTGGGGGGAGCGTGCGGTGGGCGTCAGCTGCAAAAGAATGAGATCACACGAGAAGGCCAAGACCCCTCACGGCTCCTGTGTCGCAATCACCCGCCAATTCAAGCTCTGGCGAGCTTTGGCCGTCGATACGTCCCGGCTGAACGTCCACACGTCCGTAACTTCACGGATTTTCTGCGGATCACCCCCGGTCACGGCCCCGCTGCGATCGCGCGTCGCCGTAATCAACTGGCTGACAAACCGGACCGTGATGTTGGCGACGCCGTTTTTGATTTCTGTCTCGACGATCTCAGCTTTATTGATGCCGACGAAGCTCTGGTCGATCAGTTCGCCGCGCTTGTCGCGCGCCGCCATCTCGGCCAGGAATTCATCGTTCACTTCCCGGCTGAGAAGTTCTTTGAGGGTCTTGCGATTGCCTTCGGCGAAAGCGGTCACGATCATTTCGTAGGCCTGTTTTGCGCCTTTGACGAAATGCCCCGGTTCGAAAGCGGCATCGTACTGATAGATCTTGAGCAGACCCTGCGCGATGGTAGCGTCCCCACCCGCAAATGTCAGCATCCGCTGTTCAGCGTCCGCGACGGCCACCTCCGGTCCTTGCGGACCGTCAGCCGCAGCGACGGTCTCGCGCCGCGGCATGGTGACCACTTTACCGCCATCACCGCCAGCCGCCCGTCGGCGTTCCGCATTTTGTCGCTCGGCGCGCCGCTGTTCCTCGCCGCCGTCTGCGTCCTTGCCAAGGACACTTCTCAGCTTCAGCACTGCGATCACTGCAACCAGGATCGTCAGAAGCGTGAACACGTCCATTTTGCCATCCATGATGAGCCACTTGCCTTGTGTTGGCATAACGATCGGCGCGCAAATACGGCGGTACGATGGGAAGTTTTATTCATGACAACCGGCCCAATCGCCGTAGAGGCGGTCCGCAAAAGCTTGCAGACACGCCGCGAACCACTGATATTGATTTAAGGTACCTGCGCTCTAATGCCAACCACCATAACGGTGCAGCCCTGATGGTACCTCGCGTTCCAGTAACAAAGAGCCGCTCAATATGCCCTCCCTGGGCCTGATCATACTGCTGCTGCTGATTGCCCTGCCCCTGCTCGAGATTGCGGTCTTGATTAAAGCGGGCGCGGTGATCGGCATCTGGCTGACGTTAACGATCATCGTCGTCACCTTCATCCTCGGCACGATGGTCGTCCGTCTCCAAGGCTTTGGCGTCATGCGTCGTGCAATGGCCGCAACCCGCTCAGGCGAACCGCCCGTCGAACCAATGATGGAAGGCCTGCTGCTGATGTTTGCAGGCGGCTGTCTCATTGCACCCGGCTTGATCACCGACACCATCGGTTTTTTACTGCTGATCCCCATGATCCGCCAGATCGCGGCCCGCTGGGTTCTGGCACGCGGGTTTCCCATCGTTGTGCGAATGCGTCGCGGCCGCACGCCATATCGCGAACCCGACCCATACACACCCCATGGCCCATCGCGCCGGTCGGGCCCCGCCCCCACAATTGAAGCCGACTACGAGCGCATCGATGAACAGCCAGCCCCACCCGGCAGAACCCCGCCAACAGACCACTCCGCCTGATCGGCGCTTTATCCCAATTGCTCGCAGCTCTCGCACATGCTAGCGACCCAGCGATTGCAAATAATCCGCATAGATTAAGCCTTGAGAGGGAACACCAATGGCAGACAACAAATCGCCCGCAGAAGGCCAACAGCCACAAACGCCACCGCCGATGCAGGCTCAAGTCGTCGGTCAGTTCATCCGCGATTTGTCGTTTGAAAATCCCAATGTCATCCGTCTCTTGGACGGCCCCGGCGACAACCCCAACCTCAAGATCGAAGTCAACGTCAACGCCGAGCACACGCGTGACGACTTGTTCCAGTCCGCGATCGACTTTAAGGCCCACGCCACCAACAAAGACGGCACGATCTACATCATGGAATGCGTCTACGGCGGGCTGTTCAAGCTCCAGAACGTGCCCCAGCAGGCACTCGAACCGTTCCTGCTGATCAACTGCCCAACGATCCTGTTCCCGTTCCTCCGCCGCTTGGTCGCCGACATCACCCGCGAAGGCGGCTTCCCCCCGCTCCTCCTCGACCCCATCGACTTCGGAAGTCTCTACCTCCGTCGTCAGCAGGAACTCGCCGCCCAACAAGGCAAGCTCAGCTGACAAAGTTAATGGAACGCAAACCTTTCACGCACGTAGCGTATATCGACGAGGCTGGTGATGAAGGTTTTGGAAAATTACGCGGAAAAACGGGTCACGGCCAGTCACAATGGCTGCTTCTCGGAGCAGCCATTGTACGATCAACTAACGACAAACAGCTCCCCACTTGGCGAAACAATATTCTCGACCGATTTCCGTTATCCCAAACAAGTGACCTACACTTTAGAAATCTGAAACATGAACAAAAAATTGTTGTATGCCAAGAAATTACAAAATTGCCAATTCGAGTATGCATCGTATTCTCAAAAAAAAAGACAATCCCAGGAAGTAAGTGGGTCGATCAATTCAAAAGACCTGGCTACCTTTACAACTACCTCACTCGGTGGCTACTTGAGCGAATTTCAACATTCTGCGTGATCGACTCAAATAAGCAAGATATTGATTATACTCGCATAAAAGTCGTTTTTTCTCGTCGAGGAGGGACAAACTATCAAGCCATGAAAGAATACATGATCCTTATGAGGGACGGACGAGAAATAATCCGCCCTTCAAGGTCAATAGATTGGAATTCCTTCGATCCGGCGGACATCGTTGTCGAAAACCACAGCAAGTGGGCAGGCCTGCAATTCGCCGACTCGACAACGAGCGCTCATTTTGCAGCGGTTGAACCCAACATTTATCAGAACACGGAGCCCCGCTATGCCGAAATACTTCGACCGAACATCCTAAGAATTAATGGTAAGGGACTCAATGCTGGAATAACACCGGTACCGCATCTACAGGGTTGCGAACCAAATGAAGAACAATTTAAATTCTTTGAATACTTCAAATAAAAGTGGCGGACCCCCGGCCCCTGATTCACACCGCATCGGGTGCTGCCGCTCGAAAGCAACTTGGGGTTTACCCGGCGCTTGTCCGCCATGACACCACATAAGACAGATCGAGCGAGTCGTCAAGAGTCAATGAGAACAGAAAAAGAACATAAACAACTATTTGATTAGTTTCCCCCCGAAAACTTCCCCCAGAGCGCCTTCTCGCCCAACGGCGCAAGAAACGCCTGATGTGCGGCCAGATCGGCTTCCGTAACCCGCGACGGCAACGCTACAGGCCGAACCAGTGCCGTCCCAGTCACCCCGGCGCGACCGTTCTGACCCCTGGCAGGTGCAGCACTCTTCGACGACAGTACCAGCGCCGCCTGCCGTTCTCCCAACAACTCGATGTAAACGTCAGCCAGCAACAAGCTGTCCATCAACGCGCCATGCTTGATGCGCTTGGTATTGTCGATGCCATACCGCTTGCACAAAGCGTCCAGCGTATTCGGCCCCGCCGGATGCTTGCGCCGCGCCATGGCCAGCGTATCAACGACCCGCGTCATGGCGAGCGCGGGCCGTCGCACCCGCGCCAATTCGGCATTCAAAAACCCGATGTCGAACGGCGCGTTATGGATCACCAGCGTATCCCCGCCGATGAACTCCATGAACTGACCTGCAACCGCCGCGAACAAGGGCTTGTCGCGCAAGAACTCCGTCGAAATTCCGTGGACGTTCTGCGCCTCGATCGGCACATCGCGCTCGGGATTGATAAAAACGTGGTAGTCCTTGCCCGTCGGCAACCGGTTGATCAGCTCGATACAACCGATTTCAATCAACCGGTCCCCATTCTTGGGATCAAGACCGGTCGTCTCCGTGTCGAGTACGATTTCCCGCAAGACAAACACCCCCTCGCCGCATCAAACGCGCGGAATGGCCGTTCCAACCCGCCCCGCAAGCGCTTGCAGAATTTGATCGATTTGGCGCTGCGTGTCTGTTGTCGGCCCCGACGTATCCACCACAAAGTCCGCCCGTTCCCGCTTTTCCCGGTCGCTCATCTGCCGCCCCAGGATCGTCTCGAACTTGGCAGCCGTCATCCCAGGACGCGCCATCACCCGCGCCCGCTGCGTCTCAGCGTCAGTCGAAACCACAATCACCACGTCGACCAGCTTATCCGCCCCGGTCTCATACAACAGCGGGATCTCTAGCACCGCGAACGCCGCGCCTTTAGCAGCCTCTGCCATCAGAAACGCCGCTTCATCCGCCCGCACCAGCGGATGAATGATCGCCTCCAGCCGCTTGAAGGCCACATCCGACACACCCAATGCCGCCGATAACCGCGCCCGGTCCACGACCCCGCCCGCAGTCGTGCCCGGAAACGCCGCTTCGATCAACGGCACCGCTGCCCCAGCATACAGCGCATGTACCCGGGCATCGGCATCGAACACGCCGATCCCCTTCGACCGCAGCCAATTCGCCGCTCCCGACTTCCCCATCCCGATGGATCCCGTGAGCCCGATAACCAGCATCACGCCCCCACGATGTCGGCTTCGATGATGGCGCGCAACTCAGCCGTCACCTCGGGCCGCACGCCAAACCACCGCTCAAACCCTGGCACCGCCTGATGCAAGAGCATCCCCAGACCATCGACGGTCGCCAAACCGGCACTCCGCGCAGCCGACAAAACAGCCGTTTCCAGTGGCACGTAAACGATATCCGACACGACGCACGCCGGATTGAAGCCTGCAAACTCGATCCCGATATCGCCAGCGCCTTTCAGTCCCAGCGCCGTCGTGTTGACCAGCACCCGCGCATCCCGCGACATCACCGTGCGCTGATCCCAATCGCAAACCCGCACACGCCCACCAAAATCGTGGGCAATGGTTTCCGCCCGATCCCGCGTTCGGTTGAAAACGCGCACCTCATCGACACCCGCCTGCAAAAACCCATACACAATGGCCCGCGCAGCGCCCCCCGCCCCCAGGATACACACAGGTCCTGCACCAGTTCTCCACTGCGGCGCGGTCGCCGTCAGATGGGTCATATATCCATATGTATCAGTGTTAGCCGCGCACAAAACACCGTCTTCGAGCCATAAGGTATTCGCAGCCCCAACCGCCGCCGCCGACGGATCGCGGCGAACGGCGGCCGCAAACGCTGCTTCTTTATGGGGCACCGTCACATTGCATCCAGCAAAGCCCCGTTCGCCCAGCGACGCCAGGAACGCTCCCACATCCTCCGGCCGCACCGCGACCTTGGAGTAACTCCCAGCAATTCCATACGTTTTCAGCCAATACCCATGGATCAGCGGCGACCGCGAATGCTCGATCGGCCACCCGATCACACAAGCCTTTGTCATCAACTTTTCTCTTCACCCGGCGGGTCCAGGGCGCGCAGCGTCCTGGCCTTCACTGCACTAATCATCCAATGCCCCCCGCGCCCGCAATGCTCCAAGCAACGGCAGCAACGGCATCCCTAAAACCGTGAAATAGTCGCCCTCGATGGTTTCGAACAATTGCACGCCCCGGCCCTCGAGTTCATAACATCCGACCGACGACAGCACCGCTTGTCCCGCAGAGTCGAGATAGCTGTCCAAAAACGCATCCGAAAACGCCCGCATCGTCAAGCTCACCGTTTGCACGTCCGACCACAGGATCTTTCCATCGCGCACGATCGAAACCGCCGAATGCAACTGATGCGTTTTACCCCGCAACGCCAGCAACGTTTCCCGCGCGCCAGCCCTGTCTTTCGCTTTACTGAATAGCCGCTCGCCTTGCGACAGCACTTGATCGCTGCCGATCACCAGAAACCCGGCACGCCGACCACTGACATCGAGCGCCTTTTCATCCGCCAGAAACTGCGCCAGATCAAACGGCGGCGCAGATGTCGTGTGACGCACGAACTGATCGGTCAGCACTCTTTCATCGATCTGCGCGGGTTCGACATCAAACGCCACCCCCGCCGCCGCCAGCATCGCCCGCCGCGCTGAACTCCCCGAAGCCAGGATAATTTTCGGCACCGCACCCATCATAAGGCCTCATGCGGCGCAACACCCTCGTTACGATCCTGCATCAACCGGATGATCGCCGCCGCGCTCTCCTCAATCGACCGCCGCGTTACGTCGAGGATCGGCCAATCGTTTTGCGCACAAATCCGTCGCGAATAGGCAATTTCCGCAGCGATCTGCTGCCGGTCGACGTAATCGTCGAGATTGCGGTTAGATAGATTTTCCGCCCGATTCCGCCGAATTTCCGAAATCCGCTCCGCACTGGCCACCAGACACACAACAAACGCCGAATGCGGCTCCATCAATCGCGGCGGCAGCGGCATGTTCGGCACGATCGGCACATTCACGGTCTTGTACCCGCGATGCGCCAGATAAATCGACGTCGGTGTCTTCGATGTCCGCGAGATACCCAGCAAGATGATATCCGCCTCGTTGAGATCGTCCGGCATCCGCCCGTCATCGTAACTCAGCGTGAAATTCATCGCATCGATTCGCCGGAAATACGATGCATCGAGCACATGCTGCCCAGCAACCGTAGGTGTTCGTGGGGCACCCAGATAGCTTTCAAACATCCCCATGATCGGCGCGAGCACATAGAGCACCGGCAAATTCAGTTCCTTGCACCGCGCCTCAAGCGCATCGGCGAGTTCTTTGTTGACGACGGTATAGAGCACGATGCCGGGCGCCTGCTCGATCTCCTGCAGCACCCGCTTCATCTGCTTCACCGTCCGCACCAGCGGATGGATATGCTCGATCGGGCGCACCATCGCGTATTGAACCGCCGCCGCCTTAGCGATCGTCGTCAAAGTTTCGCCCGTCGAATCGGACACGAGATGCAGATGGAAATAGCTTGGCGACGGGTTGGTCATTGGTGGATAACTTTCGACTTTGCCCACAGCCCGGGCAGCCCCAACCGATTGTTCAGCGTCCCGCGCTCACCCGTCAACACATTTGCCCACAACCAGCCCGAACTGCAAAAGTCCAGGCCTCGCATCCGCAAAACGAGGATAACGCGGTTCTGCCGGACGCGCTCCCCGCTTGTCAACAAATCGTCCCCAACGCGATCCTCTACAACCAGAGCGCCAACCTTTTGACTCCAAGACGATTCAATCCATCTTGTGGCCAGCCGTCCGTCCTGGCATGACATCTAGCGTCTAACCAATCGGCCCACCCCCATCCTGGGGATAGTCTGGGGATGCCACCTTAATCACCGCAATCCACGGCTTAAGAGTCTTAACAAGAGAATCTAAGAATCTTTCAGATTCAAGTGAAGAGGCAGTCAAGAAGATGAAGAGCGCGGCATCGGACTTGGCCAATAGTGGCGTTCATCGCCGGTTTCTTGATCCGCTCAACGGTAAAGCCATCTCCCCGCCACCGATCTGGCTGATGCGCCAGGCAGGCCGCTACCTGCCAGAATATCGCGCCACCCGCGCCGAAGCCGGCAGCTTCCTGAACCTGTGCTACAATCCAGCAATGGCTGCCGAAGTGACGTTGCAGCCGATCCGGCGCTATGGCTTCGACGCCGCGATCCTTTTCTCAGACATTCTCGTCGTTCCCGACGCACTCGGCCAAACCGTCAGCTTCGTCGAAGGCGAAGGCCCGCGCTTGGAGCCAATCCGCGAGGCAGCAGCCCTTGCCCGCCTTAAACCCAATTCTGCCTCCGCCAAATACGCCATCGTCTGCGAAACCGTCGCGCGCCTCCGCCAAGACCTCCCCGCAGAAACGGAGCTGATTGGCTTTTGTGGAGCCCCTTGGACGGTTGCTACCTACATGGTCGGCGGCCAGGGCTCGACCGACCAAGCCCATGCCCGTGGGATGGCCTACCGCGACCCAGAGGCTTTCCAACACCTGATGGACATCCTCGTCGAGACCTCGATTGAATATCTGTCGGGCCAGGTGCAGGCAGGTGCGGGCGTGCTGCAGATCTTCGATAGCTGGGCTGGCAGCTTGCCCGACGGCGAATTCGCCAAATGGGTTGTGGCACCCACCAAGCGGATCGTGTCCGCCATCAAAGCAAAGCACCCGTCCGTCCCTGTGATCGGCTTTCCGCGTGGCGCGTGCGGCCTGTCCAAAACCTTCATCGAACAGACCGGCGTCGACGCCATCAGCTGCGATACCGCCATGCCGCTCTCCGTGATGCGCGGCCTCCAGGACACCGGCAAGGCCGTCCAAGGCAACATCGACCCGTTGCTCCTCGTCGCAGGCGGCGATGCTCTCAATCGCCGCATCGATGAAACGCTGGCAGCCCTCGGCGATAAGCCGTTCATCTTCAACTTAGGCCACGGCATTGTTCCCCACACCCCGCCAGCCAACGTCGCACAGCTGGTCGACCGCGTCCGCGCTTGGCAAGGCTGATCTGCGATCGCGTGACGCGTCTGTCACGATAGGCTATGTTCGGTCGGCAAGAGGAACGTGCGCCAATGATAAAAACGATTGAAGACCGCGTTGATGATCTCGAAAGCATCTACGGCGATATGCCGAGTCTGCTGAACCTTCGTTTCGACGAAGTGAATGGTCGGCTAAACCTCCTTGACCGTCAAATGGCGGCGCTCATTCGCGACGTGAGGGACATGCGCGGTGGCGTCACGCGCCAGTTGATCGAGCAGGACAAAGAGATTGTTTTGTTGAAAGAACAAATCACGTTGCTGAACTCCAAACTCGACGAACAATCCGCATCGCTGAACTCCAAGCTCGACCAGATTTTGGCTCGGCTTCCCAAAGTCTGAAACGCAAGCACTGGTAACTGACCCTTCGCAAGGACACCGCCCCCTCCATGTGGCTGCTCTATCTGAAAGCGTTTCACGTCATGGCCGTTATGGCCTGGATGGCGGGATTGTTCTACCTGCCGCGCCTCTACGTCTATCACGTTGAAGCCAAACCGAATTCCGACACCACCCGCACATTCGAGGTGATGGAAACCAAGCTTTTGCGTTTCATCATGAACCCGGCGATGATCACCGTCTGGATCACCGGCCTCATCCTGGCTTGGCAGCAAGGCCAATACCTTGAAGGCTGGTTTTTGGTGAAAGTCGCGTCAGTGTTCGCGATGTCGGCTTTTCACGGCATGCTGGCAAAATGGCGCAAGCAATTGGCCAACGGCACGAATACCCACGATAGCCGCTATTTCCGGATCGCCAACGAAGTCCCAACCCTTCTGATGGCCGTCATCGTCGTCATGGTGATCGTTAAACCGTTCTGAAGATCCTGTCGACGACGACGCTTTTGCATCAAACTTAAGTTCGAAATAGCAACAAAATCAAACGTATCTGATTCATGTTTGGTTAAATTAACCCCTAGCTCGCGCTAGACAGGCCCCCAGCTGTTCTGCATACACACACAATGTCGATACGGATCGGCTTGCCTATGGCACTTAAGGGGACCGAGCACATGACAGTCCAAAAATTGGCAATGGCCATCGCGATACTGCTGATCACCACCCCAGCTTCGTCCAAGACCTGCGAAGAACTGGCGGCCGCGTGCGTCAAGCAAGCTGGTCATGCCGCATGTTTTGAACAAAACCGCATGAAAATTTGCAAGTCGACGAATGTTTACACCGCCCCCGACGGCAAATCGTCCGTGGCCAGCAAGCCGCGGTAAGCCAGGGCGTTCCTGTTTTTTGGTTTCGTTTCAGTTATAAATCAGCGCGAGTCACTGACGCGCGACACAAACGCGCTTTCGTTTTCCGCCGAACTCTGCTAGCCGTAGCTGGAATACAAAAAAGCAAGGCCTCCCCGGCTGAGCTGCCGGTTGTCTTTCGCAGTCATTGCGAACAATCAGGCCGCATGGGTCAATCCTGTGCCCTTAAAATCCCGCTCTCGAAAACACCCCCTCACACGTTTCTCGCCTCAGTCCACGATCATTCATCGTCCCGCCCCATTCGACATATTGGCCGCCCTCACGCGATGAGGCCCGCCCCGGAGTACCCATAATGAAGGAAATGAAGCTTGAGGATTTGAAGCTCAAATCCCCAACTGAAATGCTGTCGTTTGCCGAACAGGTGGGCGTCGAGAACGCTTCGACGCTGCGCAAGCAAGAACTGATGTTTGCAGTCCTCAAGGAACTCGCCGCCAAAGAAACCGACATCATCGGCACGGGCGTCGTCGAAGTCCTGCAAGACGGCTTTGGCTTCCTCCGCTCGCCCGATTCCAACTACCTCCCTGGCCCCGACGACATCTACGTCTCGCCCTCCCAGATCCGCCGCTTCGCGCTCCGCACCGGCGACACGGTTGAAGGCCAGATCCGCTCTCCCAAGGACGGCGAACGCTATTTCGCTCTGTTGAAGGTCAACAAGATCAACTTCGAAGAGCCTGAAGCCGCCAAGCACAAAGTCAACTTTGATAACCTGACGCCGCTTTACCCCACGCAGTGGCTCAAGATGGAAGTCGAAGACCCGACCATCAAGGATTTCTCCTCGCGCGTCATCGACATCGTCTCGCCCATCGGCAAGGGCCAGCGCGCCCTGATCGTCGCTCCGCCGCGCACCGGTAAAACCGTGCTGCTGCAGAACATTGCAGCTTCGATCGCCAAGAACCACCCCGAGTGCTTCCTGATCGTCCTGCTGATCGACGAACGCCCGGAAGAAGTCACCGACATGCAACGCTCGGTAAAAGGCGAAGTCGTCGCGTCCACCTTCGACGAACCCCCCTCGCGCCACGTGCAAGTAACTGAAATGGTGATCGAAAAAGCCAAACGCCTCGTGGAGCACAAGCGCGACGTCGTGATCCTGCTCGACTCAATCACCCGCCTCGGCCGCGCCTATAACACCGTCGTCCCTTCGTCCGGCAAGGTCCTGACCGGCGGCGTCGACTCAAACGCCCTCCAGCGTCCTAAGCGCTTCTTCGGCGCTGCACGCAACATCGAAGAAGGCGGCTCGCTGACGATCATTGCAACGGCCCTCGTCGATACCGGCTCGCGCATGGACGAAGTCATCTTCGAAGAATTCAAAGGCACCGGTAACAGCGAAATCATCCTTGACCGCAAAGTCTCCGACAAGCGCGTGTTCCCGGCAATCGACATCGCCCGCTCCGGCACCCGCAAGGAAGACCTGCTCATCCCCAAGGATCAGCTCCGCAAGGTCTACGTCCTCCGCCGCATCCTCAACCCGATGGGCACCATGGACGGCATCGAATTCCTGCTCGACAAACTCAAGCAGACCAAAACCAACTCCGACTTCTTCCAGAGCATGGACACCGCTTCGAAGAACTGAATCAGAAAAAGCCCTTCGCCCCGCGCGAAGGGCTTTTTCTTTTCAAACGCGCGTCACCATCAACGACAATGGGACCCTCCGTGCCAAGCCAACCTGCTGACCTGTCACGGTGGACCCCGCGCCCACTCCCGCCCACAACGCCGATGCGTGGCCGCACCGTCATCGTGGAACGTCTCGATCCGTCCCGCCACGCGGATGATCTCGCTGCCGTCTTCCTGGCAACCCCGGATGCAGCCTGGGACTTCCTCCCCTACGGCCCCTACCGCGATGAAGCTCCCGTCCGCGCCTGGCTCGCAAGCATCGCCCCCAAATCCGACCCGCTGTTCCACGCGATCATCGACGCCCGCACGAACCTACCTGCCGGCCTCGCCGCCCTTATGCGCATCGACCCCGCCAACGGCGTCATAGAAGTCGGCCACATCCACTTCGGCCCAACCCTGAAACAAACACCCGCCGCGACCGAAGCGATCTTCCTGCTCATGACCCGCGTGTTCGACGAACTCGGCTATCGCCGCCTCGAATGGAAATGTAACGCGCGCAACGCAGCCTCCCGCAACGCCGCCCTCCGTTTTGGCTTCACCTACGAAGGCACGTTCCGGCAGGCCGCAATCGTCAAGGGGGTCAACCGCGACACCGCCTGGTTCTCCCTCCTCGACCAGGAGTGGCCGGCCATGAAAACAGCTTTCAACCGTTGGCTCGACCCAGACAACTTCGACCCCTCCGGCCGCCAGCGCCGTCCGTTATCCGCGATCGCAAAACACCCATAACGCGCCCGCGCGCTAGCAGGAGCGTGTCACGCTAGGTTGATCGAACACGGTTGTTTTCTGGAAAAACAAATCGTTCGGGGGGGGAACCTTCGTACCAAACCCGTGTTGTGCGTCACGAAGAATGATCCGAGCCCTCACCGTGTGCAGCCTCTGACTCGCACTATCGGGATGTGCAGACAATCGCTCGAATGGCGGGCCTGCCAACGATCGGCTTCCCAACGAGTCGAATGCGCGCAAAGTCAGACCCGCTCCGAGCCAAACAGCAAACCAAGCAGATCCCCAGTACGTCTATCGCGGCGGTCGCGATCCCGTTACTGGCCAAGCCGACATCCAAAACTAACGCCGTCTATGATTGCACCGACTTGACCCCTGGTTTTGCAGACCAGTTTTGCGCCCGGAAACGCTGCAAAAATGCGAGCGTGCCCAGTATGAGAACTGCCCGATCCGCGCGTCCAGTAAGCCTCGGCCCACACCAGCAGCCCGGCAAACTCCGCCGCATCCTCTCCAAATTGAGGACCCCGCGCCAGCAATCCAGCCCGGCAGTCGTCCCACGGCAAATCCAACCAGACCAGCACGGTGGCGCGCGGTGCAATACAATCCGCAAGCCAACCAAACACGCCCTCGACAACCCAGTCCGAAGTGAGCCCAACCTCGCGCATCATGGCAAGCGCATCCGCCTGCCCGCGTTTGCGAAGCAATGCTTGGTGTTCCCAATAAATTGAGTCCATCGACGTGACCTCGCACCCCGTCCGCGCTGCGACGCGATCGGCCAGCGTCGATTTCCCCGACCCGCTATTGCCGATGATCAAAATCCGCCGCTCGCCATCCCGCAGCTGCAAAAGTGGATTCACGTGAAACACGACCCTGCGAAAAAAAGGATTCACGTGAAACATGAGCCCGTTAAAGACTAACGTTCACCTCAGGAAAACGCTCTAACAAACATCACAAGTCAGCTGTATTTCCGATTCACGTGAAACATCCGCCCATTCACATGACGGATCGAATTCATTCCGTCACTCAAGGTTGGGTCAGGGGCCTCATGCCATGCTACCAATACGTATTTCAAATCGCGCATTGGAATTCACTCACGAACGTCACCGCATCAAACACGCTGACCCGTCGAACTCACACACGGCACTGACATCCGTACCGCGACCGGGTTCTCAACCTCCAAACAAAGCAAAGCCCTGCCTCGTGGTGTCACGAGCAGGGCTGCCATCTTCCGATGTATGACCGGGGTCTCCGGTTTTGATTTCGAGGCTCTGAGATTTGCATCCGGCCGAATGCTGCGTCTCGCCCTCGCATGACGGTTTCATATTTTGATTTTGATGGCTCGTCGATTTGCCTAAATGGATTTGGATGTCCGATTTAGATCACGAACCGGTGTGGTGCTGGGGTGGAGACATTGATCCTCCGTGGCGACCTGTCCTGCGGCGACTGCGTCGCGATTTCCTTGGCGGCCCGTCCAGCAGGCGGCGGTGAAATCGCTGCTGTGAAAGGATGTCGTGGTGCCCTGGGCGGGCGAGCAGGAGATCTATTTCACAGTGCGTTCGACACCTCAAAAGCTACGCCGATCATTCCCAAAGTCAATCACCAAACTTCGCAGGAGCGAAAGCCGCGCGATCACAATTAAATCAGACTTGCAGCATGTTTCAAATCTTGCAGCCGGGCCTTCAAGGCACGTGCATCCGCAATGGGAGCTGTGCATTGCGGCCCGATACACAGATACGCCGCCGCCTTGCCATCGATGGCGGTCTTGCCATGAAGACCGGTTTCAACGTCTGCCCTGCCGTCCAGGCGGTAGACCAGCCCACCCGGCAGCGCCGTCTTCAAGACCACCGCGACCAAGTCATCCTGACCTTCACCCTCTGAAATCACAACCATCTGCGGCGAGATCAAATCCATTGAGTTCGCGAGGAACCCAGTGTGCTGCGTCATGCTCCGCCGCACGTCGCCTGAGAATGCCCGATGCACCGCCTCCGCCCGCTCGACATAGCCAGGATCGCCGGTCAGCAGGAACAGCCGCATCAAATTTGTCAGCATTATCGCATTCGCATTCGGCACCGCGTCGTCGGTCGCGACGCGCATACGCACGATCACATCGTCCGCATCATCGGCAGTGGTCGCATATCCCCCGTCCGGTCCATCCCAATAATGCCGGGCAAGAACGTCCTCCCACGTCAGCGCCCACGACAGATACCTCTCTTCCAGCGTAGCCTGATGGAGCGCTAACGCCCCCGCGATCATGTTTGCATAATCGGCAGCCGTCGCTGCGCAATTGAGCTTCCCCTCCCGCACCGAATGCGCCAGCCGTCCCTCGACCATCATCTCCGCCGTGACGAACCCGAACGCCCGCCGCGCCAGCGCGATCCACTCCGGCCTGGAAAACACCACCCCGGCCTTGGCCAGCGCCGTAATCATCAACCCGTTCCAGTCCGCCAGCACCTTGTCGTCAAACCCCGGACGGATGCGCTGATCGCGGACTGCCATCAGCTTACGCTTGAGGATCGCAAGCTTATCTTCCTCAGCATCGCTCATCAGCTCCCGCGAGGCCAACCGGTTCAGAATGCTATGCCCCTCCCAGTTCCCGCCTGGCTTCACGTCATAGATCTGGCCGAAAACCTTCGCGACATCGGCCCCCAACACCGCCACGAGTTCGTCGTACGTCCAGACATAAAACTTGCCTTCTTCGCCTTCGCTGTCGGCGTCGAGTGACGCCGCAAACGCGCCGCCCGGCGCGATCATCTCGCGCTCGAGCCACGCCACCGTCTCCGCAATCCGCACCTCAAACAGCCTGTTGCCCGTCTCGCGATAAACCTCCGTCATCAGGTCGATCAGCAGCGCGTTGTCGTAGAGCATCTTTTCAAAGTGCGGCACCAGCCACCGCTCATCGACCGCATAGCGCGCAAATCCGCCCCCCAGGTGATCGTAAATCCCGCCCTGACAGATATGGATCAACGTCTTTTCGACGGCGGCCTTGGCTAACGGCTGGTCGTACCGGATAGCCCCGCGCCAGAGCAGCCAGAAGAAATTCCACTGCGGAAACTTCGGTGCGCCTTGAAGACCACCGTTTTCGCCGTCCACTGCCCGCAACAGCCGCGCACACAAATCCTCCAGCCCCTGATCGGTGATGGCAAACGAGGTATCCACCGGCGACCGCTCGGCGAGCAGACCGGTGATGAGCTGCGCATTGTGATCGACCGTCTCGCGGTCGTTGGCATAAATGTGCGCCACCTGCCGCAGCACATTGACGAACGGCGGCTTGCCATACCGCCCGTCTTTCGGAAAATACGTACCGCCCCAGAACGGCTTGGCGTCGGTATCCAGAAACATCGTCAGCGGCCATCCGCCCTGCTCGCCCAGCCGGTGCAGCGCGCCCATATAGATCGCATCGATATCGGGCCGCTCTTCGCGATCGACCTTGATGCACACGAACAGCGCGTTCATGACATCCGCTGTCGCCTGGTCCTCGAAGCTCTCGTGCGCCATCACATGGCACCAGTGACAGGCCGCATACCCAACCGATAGCAAGATCGGCTTGCCCGTCCGCTTCGCCTCGGCCAGCGCCTCCGGCCCCCATGCCCACCAGTGCACCGGATTGTCCTGGTGCTGCAGCAGATACGGCGACGTCTCGCGCGCCAGACGATTTTCACTCATAACGGGGTTCCTCGTAGAAGCGGTCGACGGTCGTGACGACATATAGGGGAGTAACTTAGAGGCTTCGCCTGCAAACCTCCACCCAGGGCCAGAGGCCCTTGGAACCCCTGACTTCAAAGTGATATCTCAAGAACGCGGGTCCAGGGACGAGTCCCTGGTCGGGGTGTCCGAGGGGCGGAGTGCCCCTCGGCTTCGTGCCGCGAGCGCAAACCAAGCCGCAGTAAACTCCAGCCACACGAGCGTCATGCCCACGTCCACCATCTTCGCGCTCTCGACGCCGCCGGGCCGATCCGCCCTCGCGGTCATCCGCATCTCCGGCCCAAACGTCGGCGCGATCCTTGACGCCATGGCCCCCCCGCGTCCCAAGCCCCGCTTCGCCGCCCTCCGCCGCCTGATCGACCCAACGAGCGGCGACATCCTGGACGAAGCCATCGTCCTCCACTTCGCAGCACCCAAAACCGAAACCGGCGAAGATATGGCCGAGTTCCAGGTTCACGGTGGCAAGGCTGTCGTCCGCGCCGTCCTCGATGCCCTGGCAAGTTGTCCCGGCACCCGCCCCGCCGAACCCGGCGAGTTCGCCGCCCGCGCCTTTGCCAACGGCAAGCTGGACTTGGCCCAGATCGAAGGCCTCGCCGACTTGATCGACGCCGAAACCCAAGGCCAGCGCCAGCAGGCGATCGCGCAAGCAACCGGCCTGCAGTCCAAACGCTTTGAAGCCTGGCGCAACGACCTCCTGCGCGCCATGGGCCTTGTCGAAGCCGCCATCGATTTCTCCGACGAAGCCGACGTCTCAGACAAAGCCATCACCCAGGCCGAGGCCGCCGCCCGCACCCTCCGCGCCAGCATTGCGTCCCACCTCGACGATGGCCACCGCGGCGAAATTCTGCGCGACGGCTTCCGCGTCGTCCTTGCCGGTCCCCCCAACGCTGGCAAGTCGAGCCTTCTCAACGCCCTTGCCCGTCGCGACGCGGCCATCGTCTCGGCAGAACCCGGCACGACCCGCGATGTCATCGACGTCCGCCTCGACCTGGAGGGTCACGCCGTCATCGTCTCAGATACGGCGGGCATCCGCGAAACAGCCTCCACCGTCGAACAGGAAGGCATCCGCCGCACCCTCGAAGCCACCCGTGACGCCGACCTGGTCCTCTGGCTGACGCCTGCCGGTCAAAATGACGACACGTGTTCCCCTCCCCTTTGCGGGGAGGGGTTAAGGGAGGGGGAAAAGAGAGCATTGGGAGAAAAGGGAGCGCTGGTAGGAGGAGCCTCAAGCGACGCCCCCTCCGCAGCATCCCCCAAATCCAAGCGCGACCTGACCATCCTCACCAAGTCCGACCTCCTCCCCCCGGACCCGTGGATTCACGTGAAACATCCGCCACTTGGCCCACCCCCACTTAACTCCCAAACACAGGGGAGTTTGAGGGGGCACCCCTCAAGCGGGTCAAAGGGCGGCAGCCCTTCCGTGCGCGGGGTTGGTGGGGCGGCCGCGCACGAGCAAGAGAGCTGCGGCAGCCCTTTGCGCGAAGCGGACCACGCCATCTCGGTCAAGACCGGCGACGGCCTCGACGGGCTCATCGTCCACATCGCAGCCCTCGCGCGGCAGGCCGCAGGCAACGCCTCCGATCCCGCGATCACCCGCGTCCGCCATCGCCGCGAACTGGCGGCAGCGGTCGCCCACATCGACGCGTTCCTCGCTCAGTCCGCCAACCCTATTGAACTGCGCGCTGAAGACCTCCGGCTCTCAGCCACAGCCCTAGGTCGCCTCACGGGCCGTATCGACGCCGAAGATGTCTTGGGGGAGATCTTCTCACGGTTTTGCATCGGGAAGTGACTCGACGGCTGGCGCCGGGGCCGAAGGCGTTGCCGCAGCCGGTGCCTCAACCGGCGGCGTCACGACGGGGGGCGCAACGACGACAGGTGCAGTCACGGGCGGTGCAACGACCAGCGGCGTGACCGCAGGCGAAACCACGGCTGGGGGCTTAGCCGCAGTCGGTGTCTCAACCGGCGGCGTCACGACGGGAGGTGCAACGACGACAGGTGCAGTCACGGGCGGTGCAACGACCGGCGGCGTGCCCCCCGGCGACACCGCGACCGGGGGCTTAGCCGCAGTCGGTGCGCCTGTGGCAGGCATCCCAGCTGGGGCGGCGACCCCAGTCGCTGCTTCCTTCTCCTTACACTTGGCGCCAAACTCTGGCGTCCCAACGTCATCTTTCTGAGCCTCAGGACCCAGCGGGTCACCGCCATCCAGTCCGCGCGTCGGGAAGGTCCCCACCATTCCTGCCGCCTTCACTTCTGCGCGCGCCTTGTCGGCAAGCTCGGGCGAGGTCAGGTACTCGACGACGAACACCGGCTTGCCTGTTTCCGATAGCTTCTTGAGTTGAGTAAGGCTCCACTCGACCATCGACTTTTCGTTCCGGACCCCCGACCCCTCGACACCGTAAAACAAATCCTCCTTGGCCACCGCGTCGATCGCCCGTCGATACCGCCAGAAATCCAGCAGATCTTCCGCGTTCTGCGCGACGATCAAGGCGTCGCTTTTGGTCGCCCGCGCGGCGGCAGCCAACTCCCGGATAAAGCTGAGCATTCCATCCTTGGCCTGCGGAAACCGCGCTTCCAGATCGGCATAAACGTCGATGCGATCGAGATAAACGCCATCGAATCCGGCAGCCAGGATGCGCTTGAGGTAAGCGTCTTTCCCCCGATAGATGATATCCTTCCACTCATTCGACCAGAACTTGATGATGTGGTTGCGCGGCCAGCGGCAGTTCTCTTCGACGATCCAGTCCGGCTTGTTGGTCTTCCAATCAGCGTTCCAGTAAGGCCGATACTCCTCCGCCTCCCCGATCGAGAAATAGGCGAGCACGATGCGCGACCGGCCATCGGGCCGCCGCCGCACCCGGTCGATCTCCGCCTTTGTGTAGGGCCGCGCATCCTTCCCCGATGTGGCGTAATCCATCACCACGACATCGGCCGCCGATCCAGCGAACCGGTCCAGGTTGGCGTTCTGCAATTGATAGTCCCAAACGCGGGCCTCACTCAGCTGCCTCTGCGCATCCGTCGGCCCTGGCCACAGCAAAAACCCGACCACGAGCGCTGCCAGCGCCACAAGCCCCGCAACGCCGGGCCGTGCCCGCAGCGTCCGCCAGATGAAACCAAAAATTCCCATGACGGACTTCAACATTCCCGGTCCTTTTCTACTTGCAATGAACCCAGCATCAACGACCAGCCCGATATTGGTGCCCGCCGCCAATCCACAAGGTCTGCCAACCCCGCATCTCTACAATACGACTGCCAATAGGCAATCCTGGTCCCCTGTGCCGCCCACCATCATCCCGTCACCCTCGCCGCGCTATGGTCCCCGCAACCCGTCCACCCAGGAGACCGCCCGCATGTCCGCCATCACCACGCACCCCCGCTCGGCTCCCGTTCGCGCGCTGATCGCTCTCGTGTCGATCATCTTCTTCCTGATCGTTGAACTCGTCGTGACGATGCTGGTCTACACCGGCCTCAACATCTACAGCCTGAACCTGTTCGGCACCCTCGTGCGCATGGCCCGCTCGGTGCTCGACATCATGGCAGCGCTCGTTGAGCGTCTGATCCCCGGCTCGGCCAATACCGCTTACGCGACCCTGTTTGGCGAGTTGGGCCCCAAGTCGATCTTGCTGCTCCTGATCGGCCTCATCGTCGCTGCCGTCATCCGCTCCCTCGCCGGCCTCGTCGCCAGCCGCCACTAACGATTCACGTGAAACAGTGGACGAAGTCCACTCGCAGCTTGACTCTTGGATTCACGTGAAACATCGCCCGTCTCCCGCTCCCCTTAAGTCCCAAAAAAAGGGGAGTTTGAGGGGTCACCCCTCAAGCGGGTCAAAGGGCGGCAGCCCTTTCGTGCGCGGGGTTGGTGGGGCGGCCGCGCACGAGCAAGAGAGCTGCGGCAGCCCTTTACGCGAAGCGGTCGTCCGGCAGCGTTGAGCGCGACCGTCATTTGCGGCCCGGCCAGACTTGCCCTATGTCTCTGGCTCACCTGAGGAAACGCGAGCCATGTCTACCGCCCCCACAAACCCAGCACTCACCATCTTCGACGTCATCGTCGTCGGCGGCGGCCATGCGGGCTGCGAGGCAGCCGCCGCCAGCGCACGCATGGGCGCCAAGACGGCGCTCGTGACCCATCGCGCCGATACCATCGGCGAACTCTCCTGCAACCCCGCGATTGGAGGTCTCGGCAAAGGTCATCTCGTCCGCGAGGTCGATGCGCTGGATGGTTTGATCGGGCGGGTTGCGGATCAGGCCGGCATCCAGTTCCGGCTGCTCAATCGCTCGCGCGGACCAGCGGTTCAGGGCCCCCGCGCCCAGGTCGATCGCAAACTCTATAAGCGCGCGATGCAGGAAGCGATTGCGGAAACGGCAAACCTCACCGTGATCGAAGGCGGCGTCGAAGACCTGACCGTCGCGAATGGCCGTGTGACGGGAGTCATCACGGGCGATGGCCGCGCGCTGACCACGGCAGCCGTGATCCTAACCACGGGGACATTTCTCAACGGCCTCATCCATCGCGGCCTGGAGCAGGAGGCCGCTGGCCGCCATGGCGAACCACCCGCCCGTCGACTGTCGGAACGCCTCCGGGCGTTGGGCCTTCAGCTTGGCCGCCTCAAGACCGGTACACCCGCGCGGCTGGCAAAATCGTCGATCGGCTGGAACGATTTAGAACAACAGCACGCCGACGACCCGCCCATCCCGTTCTCGATGCTGACGACGGCGATCACGACGCCGCAGATCACCTGCGCCATCACCCACACCAGCGAAGCGACCCACGACATCATCCGCGCCAACCTCGACAAGTCACCAATGTATGCAGGCGTGATCCAGTCTGTGGGTCCGCGCTATTGTCCCTCCATCGAGGACAAGATCGTCCGCTTCGCCGACCGCACGTCCCACCAGATCTTCCTGGAGCCGGAAGGCTTGGACGACGACACCATTTATCCCAACGGCGTCTCGACCTCGCTTCCAGCGTCCGTCCAGCAGGCCTTCCTGCAAACGCTTCCCGGTTTGGAAAAAGTCGTTATCAAGCGGCCCGGCTACGCCATCGAATACGACTACGTCGATCCGCGCGAGTTGAACCCGACGCTGGAGGTCAAGCGCCTTCCCGGCCTCTATCTTGCGGGCCAGATCAACGGCACCACCGGTTACGAGGAGGCCGCCGCCCAAGGCGCAGCCGCTGGCATCAACGCCGCCCTAAAAGCCAGCGGCAGCCCGCGCGAGTTTATTGTCTCCCGCGCCGATGGCTATCTCGGTGTGATGATCGACGACCTCGTGACCCGTGGCGTTAGCGAGCCATATCGTATGTTTACCTCGCGCGCCGAATTCCGGTTGAAGCTGCGCGCCGACAACGCCGACCAGCGCCTGACACCCACCGGCTTGACGATCGGCTGCATTGGCCCGGTCCGCGCCGCCCATTTCACAGCTAAAGCAAACTCTCTACAAGACGCGCTTAACATGTTGACATCATTGTCGATAACACCATCCGAAGCCGCCAAGCACGACATGCCGATCAACAACGATGGTCGCCGCCGCACCGCTTTTGAATTGCTGTCCTTCCCCGTCGTCACCTTCGACAAGCTGGCAGCCGTTTGGCCCCAACTCGAAAGCCTCGACCCAAAAATCGCCGCCCAAGTCGAGGTCGATGCCCGCTACGCGTCCTACGTCGAGCGCCAAACTGAAGATATCGCATCCCTGAAACGCGATGAGGGCGACCGCATCCCGGCTGATTTCGTCTATGCAACCATTGTCAGCCTTTCCAATGAAATCCGCGCGAAACTTGAGCGCCAGCGCCCCGCCACGCTTGCCGAAGCCGCCAAAATGGACGGCATGACGCCTGCCGGCATGTTGTTGTTGCGCGCCGGGCTCAAGAAAAGCATCAGCAACTCGAAAAAGGCAGCCAAAGGCAACCGTCAAAGCCAAGGTTGACGAGGCAACAAACATTATAATGCAGCAAAAACCAGAAATTCGCGGCCCAAACGACTTTCAGAAGGCGTTTGGGGTTTCACGTGAAACCCTCGACCGGCTCAAAACCTACGAGTCGCTGCTGCAACGCTGGCAAAAAACCATAAATCTCGTGGCCCCGAGTACGCTGACACAGATCTGGGCCCGCCATTTTGCAGATTCCGCCCAGATTCTGGCGCTCGCCCCCCCGCAGCCCAAAACCTGGGTGGATTTGGGCTCTGGCGCGGGCTTTCCGGGATTAGTTGTAGCGACTCTCCTGGCGCCAGAAGGCCAGACCAGGGTGACCCTGGTCGAAAGCGATAGCCGCAAGGCCGCTTTTCTGCGCGAAGCCGCCCGCGAACTCGCCGTGCCTGTGGATATCTTGCCCTTGCGGATCGAGGCAGCCGCGACTCGGGTAAGCTTGCGTCGCGCGTGCGTCGTGTCTGCCCGCGCTTTGGCGCCGATGCCGCGTCTTCTGGCATTAGCCCATCCGTTCTGCGGGCCTGAAACGTGCTGCCTGTTTCTGAAAGGCCGTGAGGCCTTGCGGGAGCTGCAAACCGCAGAAACGGGATGGAATTTTGAGTCTGACTTGGTGCCCAGTGAGACCGATCCGGAGGGCCGGATCGTCATCATAAAAAACCCGCAACCCAGGGTTTGACGTCGATTTTGGCAGGAGAGCCGCCGTGAACAAATCAGTAGGCAACATGGCAGGCCCCCGCGTCTTGGCCGTCGCCAACCAAAAAGGCGGCGTGGGCAAAACCACCACGACCATCAACTTGGCAACGGCTTTGGCCGCAACCGGCGAGCGCGTGCTGATCATCGACCTCGATGCCCAGGGCAACGCGTCAACCGGCTTAGGGATCGGCCCCGACACCCGCACCCGCACCAGCTATGACGTTTTAGCCAACGGCATGAGTCTGTTAGACGCCTCGGTTCCAACCGCGATTCCAGGCCTGCAGCTCGTTTCCGCGAACAATGACCTTGTCGGAATAGACGCCCTGCTCGGCCACGACAGCAACCGCTTCTACCGCCTGCGCGACGCGGTCCGGGTATTGGCAGCCCAAGGTCGCGCCAACGCCGACAACGCCTTCAACTACATTCTGATCGACTGCCCGCCATCGCTGACACTGATGACGCTGAACGCCATGACGGCGGCTGACGCTTTGCTTGTCCCGGTCCAGTGCGAGTTCTTCGCCCTCGAAGGCATTTCGCAGCTGAAAGAAACCGTCGACCAGATCCGCACCACCTTGAACCCCAGCCTTGAAATCCAAGGCGTTGTCCTCACCATGCACGATGCCCGCACATCGCTGTCGCGCGAAGTCGCCGACAACGTGCGCGCCTTCTTTGGTGCCAAAGTTTATGAAACCATGATCCCACGCAATACGCGCGTTGCCGAAGCGCCCTCGCACGGTAAGCCGCTCCTGCTGTATGATTACGATTGCTCTGGCAGCCAAGCCTATATCCGGCTTGCCACTGAAATCATTCAGCGCGAACGCCAGTCGAAGGCAGCTTAATTTTTCCGGGCAAGAGGGCGAATAACTATGAACCAACCACTGCATCGCAGCCGCCTCGGGCGCGGCTTGGCGTCCCTCATCGGCGAGGTGACGCCGCAGCCCATGCAGGCGGTTGGCCAACCCGTTGTGGCCCAAACCCAGTTGCCCCCGCAAGGCGAACAGCGCTTGATCCCGATCGAACAGCTGCGCGGGGGAAAATTCAATCCCCGCAAAGACTTCCGCGAAGAGGAACTGGCCGAACTCGCCGACTCGATCCGCACGAAGGGCCTCGTGCAACCCATTATTGCCCGCCCCGATCCGACGCCCGGCTCCGGCACGGCCTATGAAATCGTCGCCGGTGAACGCCGCTGGCGCGCCGCCCAACGGGCGGGCCTCCACTCGGTCCCGGTCATTGTCCGCGACCTCGACGACCGCGACGTGCTCGAATTCGCGATCATCGAAAACGTCCAGCGTGCCGACCTCAACGCCATCGAAGAAGCCGGCGGCTACCGCGACCTGGTCGAGCGCTTCAGCTACAGCCAGGAAGCGGTGGCCGAAATCATCGGCAAAAGCCGCAGTCACGTCGCCAACACATTGAGATTGCTGAAACTTCCAGACAGCGTCCGCGAATTGGTCCAATCCGGGAAGCTCACGGCAGGTCATGCCCGTGCCCTGATTGGCCGCGACGACGCCGAAGCCTTGGCTTTGCGCATCATCGAGCAGGACATGAACGTCCGCGCGGTTGAAGCCCTCGTCCAGGTGGGCCAGTTTGGCGAGCCCGGTTCCACCGCCCGCAAAACCCGCGAAAAAGACCCCGACACCAAAGCGTTCGAAAAAGACCTGACCGACGTCTTAGGTTTGAAAGTCGAAATCAAACGCGGCTCAGGCGAAAGCGGCACGATGATCGTCAAATATGGCAACTTCGACCAGCTCGACTACATCCGCCTGCGCCTCACCGGCACTCAATAAGGCTTCAACTGTCATCCCGGCCAAGTGCGGCCCCTTGGCCGGACGCCGAGCCGGGACCCAGACATGAGCGCCGGAGGCACCAGATCGAAATTCCCCCGCTAACCCTGTCCGTGGCATCGGACTGAAGAGTTCTTGACCATTCGATGACGATTTGCGCACCTAAGGCTGTTTTCTGATGCGGCCCCTCGCCGCTCGGCCATAGGGCAGAGGAGCGCTGATCCGCTGATGCACGACGTACTCGCGACTTTGGCTGCCACCATCAAGGCGCGGCGCGCAGCGCCTGCTGACGCCTCCTACACCCGTCAGTTGCTCGATAAGGGCACGGAAAAGTGCGCCCGCAAATTCGGCGAGGAAGCGCTTGAAGTCGTCATCGCCGGCGTATCCCAGTCGAAAGATGAGCTGACCTCGGAAGCCGCCGACGCCCTCTACCATTTGCTGGTGCTCCTGGAGAGCCGGGACGTTGCTTGGGGCGAGGTTTTGGCCAAACTCGAAGCGCGGACGGCAACGTCGGGCGTTGCCGAAAAGGCGTCGCGCCCAACATCATGAAACGTCTCCCGCTTCCACTATCCCCTGTCGGCCCCGATGGAGCGTCGAGCCCCATGCGATTACAATACTCCCCCTACCGCAAGTTTTCCCGCGCCGAATGGGCCCGCCTGCGCGCCGACACGCCAATGACGCTCGCCCCCGACGAACTCGACGAACTATCGGGGGTGATTGAAGAATTGCGCGTCGAAGACGTCGAAGAAATCTATCTGCCGCTGTCCCGCCTGCTGAATTTCTACGTCGCCGCGGCCCAAGAACTCCACGCCGTGTCGGCCAAATTTTTAGGCCACAGTGACGGCAAAGTGCCTTTCATTATTGGCGTGGCGGGCTCCGTCGCCGTCGGCAAAAGCACCACCGCCCGCGTGCTGCGCGCACTCCTCGCCCGGTGGCCCAACCATCCCCGCGTCGACCTCATGACGACCGACGGCTTCCTCTACCCCAACGAGGAATTGGAACGCCGTGGCATCATGAATCGCAAAGGCTTCCCCGAAAGCTTCGATACCGCCCGCCTGCTCGAATTCCTGGCCAACGTGAAATCAGGCCGCGGCAACGCGCAGGCGCCGATGTATTCCCACTTTCATTACGACATCGTGCCGAACAAATTTACCCGCACCGATAATCCCGATATTCTCATCGTCGAAGGCTTAAACGTGCTCCAGCCCGCCCGCCTGCCCAAAGGCGGCGAAGCTATCCCGTTCGTATCGGACTTTTTCGATTTCTCGATCTATCTCGATGCCGACCCGCAGCTTCTGGAAGAGTGGTACGTGGCGCGGTTCATGCGGCTCCGGTCGACCGCATTCCTTGACCCCGGCGCCTACTTCCACCGCTATGTCCAGCTTTCGCTCGACGAAGCCCATGCACGCGCTTTAGAAATCTGGCGCACGATCAACCTGAAGAACCTTGAGGAAAACATCTTACCCACGCGACAGCGCGCGAGCCTCATTTTGACGAAGAGCGCTCAACATCATGTCACATCCGTCGCGTTACGTAAGCTGTAGCATATCGGCCGTTTTCCTCGGCTGGAAGCAAACTGAACCTGGCGTCAGGCCCGCAGGTCGCGGCGTGATGCTGAGAGTGACGACGCGTTGGGGGTAATCCATGTCGCAAAACGCCAAGATCATTATTGCGGTCTTGTTTACGGTGCTGGCTGCGTCGTTCATCGCAACGACCGCTGTTTTATTCTATGAATTCAAAGACCATGATTGGTTCACGATTGCCGCGTTCTACAGTCACTTGTTTATTTTCTTCCCCACATTCGGCATTTTGGCCCTGTTCGCATTCTATCTGCCGACGACCGCCTTGCTCGATCTGTATATGACCAAGGGCCTGCGTCATGGCTCTGCGTCCATTGCATTGGTCACCGTCATTCTGATGGGGCTGTCGTTTGGCATCTCCAGCATGCTCGTCACCGGAACCCCGGCCGTTTGGTGGCTGAAGCCCGAAACACTGGCCGCAGACAAGGGAAGTCCCTTTGGCTGTAAAGCGCCCCGCTGCGTGCGCCTCCCGGTCATGGAGAGCGTCACCGACGTCCGCAACGTGTCCAAGCAGCGATTGGGGCTGTCACCCTTCGTCCGCCACTGCGAAACCGAAGATCAGCGGCTGATGGAAACGCCACCGGATTTGCTGCAGAAACGCCATTGCTTCGTCACCAAGACAAAGCTTACGGCACAGGAGTGCTGCCAGGCCCAACGCACGTTCTCCGATGACCTGTCACAGCTCTATGCCGACGAAGGTCCGGTTCATTCGCTGAGCGGACAAGTCCATGCGGCCCTGCTGCCGCTGAAAGTGTTCTTTCTGTTGATGGTTCTGACCATCGGCATCTTGCTCGCCGTTTGGCGGCGCACCATCGACAAGCATTATAAGGCCTACACAGGCCGGATCGAGCGCGGTCTTCTCGTCGGTGCAGCGGCCATGCTCGTATGGCCGATCGCAAACCACGGCTTCCTGCAATCGTCGATCCTGCTGTATGGCAAAGCCGGCGAAGGCCTGTATGCGACCATCTCGCCCATCATGAGCTTTCTTTTTGCCGCTTGGGCGCTGCTGTTGGTGCTGTTCTTCTTCCGCCAGCATGCACGTGACGTCGAGGCCGCCGGCAAGATCGGCGGCGGTATCGCGTCCGCTTTCGCGATCATGAAATACAACGAGATCATCGACTTTGGCACGCGCTTCTTCGGCTCCGGTGCCGATCCGCTGGAATTGCTGCTGATGGCCGTCCTGATTGTGATTGCGTTCGCAGCCCTCTACGTCGGCCTCCCCGTCGACCAGAACAAGTCGCGGCAAAACTTCCGCGACAAACGAAAAAAGGCCGCTGGGGAGCGGCCTTGAGTTTCAATGGAGTGGTCTACGGTTAGGCGCGGCGGCTACGCACCGCAGACAAGCCCGGGGGCACAAAGCGTGGTCCCCGGACAGAGCGAAAGGCAGACCGGTATGTGGCAAATCCCGGCAGCCCAGTTTGTTTCAGCCCGGATGGCTGGACCCCGGAAATAGCCTGGTCAGGGCCACCGTGAACCTCGAGAAACGCAACAAAACCGTCAAGAGCGCCGCCCAAACGGCGACCACTGGAACATCAAGCCGAGGCAGGCATATTGGGCCTCGACCGTCAGAGCATACATCGACAGGCTCATCGTCATCCAATCGCCGAGCTTGGTTTCGCTAGGCAACGGGAAATGCTGGGGACGTTTGGGACGCACGGATACCTCGGCTTCCGGTTCAAAAGCCGGAATTTCTGGCAATGTCGGCAGCGCATCGCGCACCGGCTCGACTTTGAATTCAGAGCGCGCCGAAGCCAGCGGCAACGCGCGTGCGCAATAAGTGCGTTCGGCTGCAGCGCCGCTGTTGGCGACTTGCATGGCGGCCGGTGCAACGGTCGGCAGATCAGCAGCCGCCGGCCGCATGTCGCGCACCTTGGCCTCGCAAGGTCTGACGGCATCAAATGGCAAGCCGGGCGCGACCTCTGCGATCAGCTGAGTTTCGATGGCCGAATACTTATCGCGCAGGCGGCGAATAACGGATGGATCGGTGATCCCAAGCGTCTTGATGGCAGTCGTTGGCTTGAGATCGGGGTGGGTCACCATGAGATTGGCAATAGCGCGGAGTTGGGCGGCGTCATTCAGCCCGGTCCCCTTCGGGCGGCCACGCCCTGTTTTGTTCGGAGTCATGGAAAGGTCCTTGTGAGGAATCAAATCAGCTATGAAAGAGTGCTTGTAAGCGACTGATCCGCCAAGGATAATAAATACCCAAGAAATTAAAGATCCAGACTTGTAACCGCATTTGTTGCGAAAATGCCCCCAATATCCGCCCAAAGGAGGGATATTGGAGGCATCGTCTGCCAGACAGGATAAGTTGCGGATGGAATCCGAATCCCGCAATACGTTTCGAGACTTACGATCTATTTTTAAGACACGAGTCCGTGTTGCTTGGCCAATTGGGCTAGGCTGGCTTCGGGCCGCGCGCCGATATGAGAAATGATCTCAGCGGCCGCCAGACTGGCAAGCCGCCCGCAGGTCTCGTGCGGCAGTCCGCGCGCCAGACCGTAAAGGAACCCACCTGCATAAAGATCGCCCGCCCCGGTCGTATCGACCACCTTGGCGACCGGCTGCACGGGAATGGCGGTCGCGAGACCGTCGGCCAGAACAACGGAGCCCTTGGCGCTACGCGTGAGCGCTGCAAGTCGAACGTCCTTGCCACACGCCGCTGCCGCCGTATCGAAGTCTGCCACCTGATAAAGCGACGTGATCTCGCTTTCGTTGGCAAACAGCACATCGACGCCCGAACGGATGAATGCCAGGAATTCGTCGCGGTGCCGGTCCACGCAGAACGAATCCGACAATGTGAGGGCAACCTTCGTGTTCGCTTTGCGCGCGATCTCGACCGCACTGCGGAACGCAGCCTTGGCAAGCGGGCCATCGAACAGATAGCCTTCGAGATAGAGATACTGCGATGACGCGATCATCTCAGCATCGAGGTCGTCCGGCGTGAAATCGGTACTGACGCCGAGGTAGGTATTCATGGTCCGCTCGCCGTCTGGCGTCACGAGGATGAGCGACCGCGAAGTCGTCTTATCGCCGCCAGCCTTGACCGGCTTTCCAGCGAACACGACGCCCTGGCCGCGAATGTCATGGGAAAAAATCCGCCCGAACTCGTCGTTGGCAACCTTGCCGATGAAACCGGTTTTCCCGCCAAACGAGGCAACGCCCGCAATCGAGTTGGCAGCCGACCCGCCCGAAATCTCAACCGCAGGCCCCATCGCATTGTAAAGGGTCATCAACGTTGCCGGATCGACCAGGCGCATATGTCCCTTGGGCGCATCGTGCTGAGCCAGAAAGGCGTCGTCACAACGGCCGATAATGTCGACGATCGCATTGCCGATGCCAACGACGTCGTAACGGGAAGCTGTCATGTGAAACGATCCAAGGTTGGGCCCAAAGGGTGGGCATGAACAGTGGCCGCACTATAGTAAGTGCAAAGCCTTCGGCAACCGCGACCACTTCGCCTATTCCACCCGTTTGCCCCAAAAAACGGGCGGTTCGGAGGGTGTCCCTCCGAGCGGGTTGTAGGGCGGCAGCCCGACACGCGCAGCGCATCGCAACTATCCCCGTCCCCGCCCCATAAACGCGACCCGCAGCAACAGCCGCTCGGTCAGCGTTTCATCCAGCGAGCCCGTTTGCCGGCTGGCCTTGATGGTTGATGCAATCTCACTGAGCGCGACGTTGAGCTTACCCGCATTCCACACCCGCAGTTGCCCCATCAGAACCGGCTGCGCCTTGAAATGGATCGGCGGCCGCATGGAGCGCATGGCCTCCTCCCCCGACCGGCCCTGATCGATCGCTGCCCGCAACCGATGCAACCGCAGAAAATACCTTTGAACCGCGAGCAGCACGGCCTGCGCGCCTTCGCCTGATGCAATCGCTCGGTCGGCATCCGTGACCGCTCGCGCCGCGTCCCCCGATGCAGCCGCTTCTGGAATTTTGTCGAGCCGCAGATCGCTGGCATCCCCGACACTCTGCTCGACATCCTCCGCCTCGACCGTCTTTCGCCCCGACACATAAAGCGCCAGCTTCTCGACCTCGCCCCGCGAAAGCGCCCGGTCCGCACCAAGCCGACTGACCAGCACCGCCAGCACATCCGGCGCAATACTCAACCCGTGCGACCGCAAAATCTTCGTCGCAAGCGCCTCTAGCCCATCGCCCTCGTCGCCAAAGCATGCAACCGCCGCAGCAATCGGCGACTTCTCAAACAGCACGCGCAGCGCCTCGTCGGCGCGCAGGTCGCCGTGCTCGACGATCAAGAACCCGGCCATGCCGCCAGCCTCGATCAGCGGTTTCAGCAACGCTGTGTTGATTCGCCGCCCGGTCCGCGCGCGAATAATCTTGCGCCTCCCAAACATTGGCATGGTCTGGAGTTCGACGCTGAGCCGGTCGGAATCGCCCTCAAGATCGGCATCCTCGAACGACAGCACTTCGCCGGGCGGATTATCTTTCTTCGCCAGAGCCCTAGACAGCATCTGCGCGCGCTCCGTGACGAGCCCCGCGTCCGGCCCATAAAACAGCACCGCGCAGAGCTTGGGATCAAGCGACTTGAGAAACGACTCAGCCTGTTGATGTTTAACCGCAACCACGCGCTTGTTTCGCCTTTACCGAGGCATACTCAAGGCCCCTTAGAAACGTCATCCCGGCGAAGGCCGGGACCGAAGCATCTATCATTCCAGTTGCGACCAATCCACCAAACAGCATGGATGTCGCTACAATGGAATCGCAGCCTCGCATTCTATTGGAAAAGGCAAGCGGTCTTAAGACGCCGTCGCCAGATACGCGGCAAGCCGCGTTTTCATCTCAGTGCCAATCGAATGCGCGGCCCGGTTCTGGGCATCATCCTGCGCCCGCACGTTCGAGAAGATCGAAGGATTGCGCTCAAATCCCGCCCGACCGAAGCTGGTACCTTTGAGCACCACCTTTTTGTCAGACAGCCGGATCAGATTGAACGATGCATCTGCCGTATAGATCTGGCTGAGCGCGTCGCCATCGGTTTGGACCAGCGTCGAGATCACGTTCTCTTTAACCGCAATCTCAAGCCGGTAAACCGGCGTTGCTGCAGCACCCCCACCCGTCGAGTTGAAGATCAGCTCGTTGCGCAGTCGCTGCCCAAGGCGGCCTGGAATTGGCGCAACATCAACCCCGGCCAGCTGGGCCGTCACGTCGGCGCCACCGATGGCAGCCGAACCATACAACGGACGAAAACCGCCATCCCCGCAGCCAACGAGCGCGATTGATGCCAGGCCGCACGCGACCAGCGACCGAACGCGCGCGCCCGTATCGAATGATCCTAATCCAGCCTTACGCGCGTCAAACAACGACATTCACGATCCTCTGCGGCACCACGATGACCTTTTTCGGCGTCCGTCCTTCGAGGGCGCGAACGACCGAATCGAGCGCCAACGCTGCCACCTCGATCTCAGATTGACTGGCGTTCCGCGCAATCGTCAGCTCGTCCCGCCGCTTACCATTGACCTGTACGGCAACGGTGATCGTATCGTCAACGAGCAACACCGTCTCCACCTCGGGCCACGGCTGATTAGCCACCAACGTGTTGTAACCAAGACGCTCCCATCCATCTTCAGCCAGGTGCGGCATCATGGGCGAGATCATCTGCGCCAGGAATTCCCCGGCCTCCCGCAGCGCCCAGGCAAGATCGGCCGCAGGCTTCCCGTCGGCCTTGGTTAACGCCGTATGCACGCCATTGGCAAACTCGTGGACATGGGCGACGGCCACATTGAACCGCAGTCCTTCAATCGCTGTCGCAACCGCATGAAGCGCCCGATGGCTCGCTTTCCGCAAAGCTAGCGCATCGGCTCCAAATGTGTCGGGCCGACCAGCACCCTGATCCGCCGCCACGTCCGCGATCTGATCCATGAACCGCGAGATGCGCTGGATGAACCGCCCCGCGCCGGCAACACCGCCCTCCGTCCAGATGAAATCGCGCTCCGGCGGGCTGTCGGACAACACGAACCACCGCGCGCAGTCGGCCCCATGGTGGGCAATGATGTCGTCGGGATCGACGAGGTTCTTCTTCGATTTCGACATCTTAATAATGTCGCCGATCGTGACCGGCGCACCGTTTTTCGCCTCCACCGCAACCCGTGCGGCACCCTCGCCCGAAAACCGCACCTCTTCCGGCATCAGCCACTGGCCGTCTGCCGATTTGTACGTCTCGTGCGTCACCATTCCTTGCGTAAACAACGCATTGAATGGCTCTCGCCCGTTGTCAGTTAAGGTGAGATGGCCCGTATCGCACAGCGCGCGGGTGAAAAACCGCGAATACAAAAGATGCAGAATCGCATGTTCGATGCCGCCGATATACTGGTCGACGGGCAACCAATACGCGGCTGCGTCTGTGTCGATGGGCGTTTCGGCATCCGGGTTCGTGAACCGCGCATAATACCAGGAGCTGTCGACAAACGTATCCATCGTGTCCGTCTCGCGGCGAGCGGGCTTACCGCACGACGGACAATCGGCAAGTTTCCACGTTGGATGCCGGTCCAAGGGATTGCCCGGCTGGTCGAACGTTGCATCGTCCGGCAGCACAACCGGTAAATCTTTAGATGGCACCGCCACCACACCGCAATCGGCGCAATGAATGATCGGGATTGGACAACCCCAATACCGTTGCCGCGAAATCCCCCAGTCGCGCAGCCGGAACTGAACCTTGCGCGTCCCCACCGGCTTCTTGGTCAGCGTAAGTTTTTCCAGCCGCGAAGCGGCCTCCTCGAACGCCGCTGCCGTGGTCATCCCGTTGAGGAACTGCGAATTGATCATCACCCCGTCGCCGTCAAAGGCGGTCTTGCCGATCTTGAATGTCGCCGCGTCCTCCCCCGCCGGCATCACCACGGGCACCACCGGCAGATCGTACTTGCGTGCGAAATCAAGGTCGCGCTGATCGCCCGACGGACACGCAAAAATCGCCCCCGTGCCATACTCCATCAGCACGAAGTTCGCGACGTAGACCGGAATTTTCCAGCTCTTATCGAACGGATGCGAGACCTTGACGCCGGTATCGAAGCCCCGCTTTTCGGCCGTTTCAAGTTCGGTCACGGACGTCCCCATCCGTCGGCACTCGTCGCAAAACGCCGCCAAGTCCGGGTTTGTCGCACTCGCAGCCTTTGCCAGAGGATGATCCGCAGCAACTGCGAGGAACGACGCGCCAAACAGCGTATCGGGCCGCGTGGTATAAACCTCGACCTCTGTCACACCCTTCGGCCCCGTGCCCTTAACGACGGCCCACCGCACGAGCATGCCTTCCGACCGCCCGATCCAGTTTGCCTGCATCAGGCGCACCTTCTCCGGCCACTTGGTCAGCGTTTCCAGCGCATTCAGCAGTTCATCTGAATATTTGGTGATCGCAAAAAACCATTGCGTCAGCTCCCGCTGCTCGACCAGTGCCCCCGAACGCCAGCCGCGCCCGTCGATCACCTGCTCGTTGGCCAGCACCGTCCCATCGACCGGGTCCCAATTCACTTTCGATGACCGGCGATAAGCCAACCCCTTGGCCAGCATATCGAGAAAAATCTGCTGTTGATGCCGGTAGTAGCCCACATCGCACGTCGCGAATTCGCGCTTCCAGTCAAGCGACAGCCCCATGGATCGCAATTGGCGTTGCATCGTCGCGATATTCTCGCGTGTCCAGCTGCCCGGATCGACCTTCCGCTCGATGGCGGCATTCTCGGCCGGCATCCCGAAGGCGTCCCACCCCATCGGATGCAGCACATTAAAACCGCGCGCGCGCTTGAAGCGTGCAAACACGTCCCCCATCGCATAGTTGCGCACATGCCCCATGTGGATGCGACCCGATGGATAGGGAAACATTTCCAGCACGTAGCATTTGGGGCGACCGTCGGTGTTTGAGGCAGCAAACAATTGCCCCTCTTCCCAAACCCGTTGCCAATGCGTTTCGCGTTCGGGCGCATTATAGCGTTCGCCCGTGGTGCTTCGTTCAAGTGCCATGTTGCCTGTCGATTGTTTTGTCCGCTCAAGATGCGTTAAGAGCCTGGATGCATCGGGTCAAGTCGCAGCCGTACGGGGCATCGGCCTACCAGCACGAACAAGGCAGCCAAATTATGTCGCCATCCATACCCGCGTGTCTGGCCGCAGTCGAGGCGCGCATCGCAGCGTCCGCCCGGTCCATGAACCGCGATCCATCGAGTGTGACGCTGATCGCAGTGTCCAAAACGTTCGACGCAGACGGCATTCGCCCCGCGCTCGTCGCCGGGCATCGCACGTTCGGTGAAAACCGTGTCCAGGAAAGCCAGACCAAATGGCCGACCCTGAAAGCAGAGTTTCCCGGCGTCGCCTTGCACCTCATTGGCCCACTTCAATCCAACAAGGCTAAGGAAGCCGTCGCGCTTTTCGACGCCATCCACACGATTGACCGAATCAAAATCGCCCAAGCCGTAGCGACAGAAATAGAAAAGCAGCGCAAGCCCCTACAACTCTTTGTCCAGGTCAATACCGGTGAAGAACCGCAAAAGGCTGGAATTGCCCCTGCGGATGCCGCTCGCTTTGTAACCCACTGTCGCAACGACCTGGGGTTGAGCATCTACGGCCTGATGTGCATCCCGCCCGTCGATGAGGAATGCGCGGTTCATTTCGCATTTCTGGCCAAACTCTCAAAGGAATGTGGGCTTTCTGGCCTCAGCATGGGCATGAGCGGGGACTTCGAGACCGCGATTGAGTTCGGCGCAACACACGTTCGAGTTGGGTCGTCGATCTTTGGTCACCGCGGTTGACCTGCGACAAAGCGGTCGCCCCACCGTGGTAATTCTGACACGCACCTTGTGGCCGTTATGTCTTCGGTGTCTGCCGCAATTGAATAACACCCGAATCATTATCTATTAGCCGCATCGATAAAGAACCATTTCACGACATCGTTTCGAGCGGCCTCGAGTCTCGCGTCGTTTGTATCGCATCCGCTGCTTCAACAATTCGTATAAGCTGAGGAGAGACTCCCCATGAAAAAAACAAGCCTTATCGCCCTGGCGGCGGTTGGCGTTCTGGCCGGTGGCATGTCCACGGCCAACGCAGCCGACCTTGGCGGCAACTGCTGCGCCGATCTCGAAGAGCGCATCGCCGAACTCGAAGCCACCACGGTCCGCAAGGGCAACCGCAAGGTTTCGCTGACCGTGTCGGGCTGGGTTTCCCAGCAGATCTCGATCTGGGATGACGGCGTTGAAACCAACGCTTATGTTTCCGACATCGGCTCGACGCTGAACT
>Ga0247832_1000926_pt1 | contig 55911 bp, 51 predicted proteins | sample LaCruzMarch2015__10_FD_192407 | JGI IMG/M metagenome (GOLD analysis project Ga0247832, IMG submission 192407) | Freshwater microbial communities from meromictic Lake La Cruz, Castile-La Mancha, Spain - LaCruzMarch2015_4m | ecosystem: Environmental > Aquatic > Freshwater > Lake | place: Spain... | reverse complement strand
AATGTCACCCATTCTCCTGGCTCAAAAGTGCTTAGATAAGACCTTCGATCTTGCTCTCTCTTTTTTCCTCAATTTGTCAAAGAACTGGGCCACTTTTTTTTCCTAAAAAAGTGTACGCCTAGAAATGTGCAATTTAGGTTTATTTTTGCTCATCTGAAATGTTTTCCCCAAAATATCCGCTCCATGCAACACAAACTCGATTCCTTTGCCCGCCTGCTCACCATCATGGATGAATTGCGCGAGCAATGCCCCTGGGATCGCAAACAAACCTTCCAAACCCTGCGCAACCTGACCATCGAGGAGACTTACGAGTTGGCCGACGCGATTCTGGAAGAAGACGTACCCGGCATCAAAGAAGAAATCGGAGACCTGATGTTGCACATGGTGTTTTATGCCAAAATTGCGGACGAGCAACAGGGGTTTGACATCGCCGATGCGCTCAATGCCGTTTGTGACAAACTCATCAAACGCCACCCCCACATCTACGGCGATGTAAAGGTCAAAGACGAAGAAGAGGTCAAACGCAACTGGGAACAGCTCAAACTCCAGGAAGGCAAAAAATCCGTCCTCGCTGGCGTACCCAAATCCCTGCCCGCCATGGTCAAAGCCTACCGCATGCAGGAAAAAACCAAACAAGTCGGGTTTGAATGGGAAAATGCCGAACAGGTTTGGGAAAAAGTAGAAGAAGAAATCCAGGAATTCAAAGAAACCCTGGAACAGGACATGCCCCAAGCCCGCAGAGAAGAAGAATTTGGTGACGTCCTTTTTTCCCTGGTCAATTACGCCCGCTTCGTCAACATCGACCCCGAAACAGCCCTCGAACGCATCAACCAAAAATTCAAAAAACGCTTCGAATACATCGAAGCCCACGCCCACAAATCCCTCAACGACATGACCCTCGCCGAGATGGATCACCTGTGGAACGAAGCAAAAAAAACACCATGAAACTCGACATCCTCGCCATTGGCGTACACCCAGACGACGTAGAACTTTCCTGCGCCGGCACCCTCCTGAGCCACATCGCCAACGGCAAAACCGTAGGCCTGCTCGACCTCACCCGTGGCGAACTCGGCACGCGGGGCACCGCTGAAATCCGCGACCTAGAAGCCGCCGAATCCGCCCGACTCATGGGCGCCTCCGTACGCGTCAACCTGGACATGGCCGATGGATTTTTCCAATACACGCCAGAAAACATCCGCAAGATCATCGCGGTGATCCGCACCTATCAACCCGAAATCGTGCTGGCCAATGCCCTCGACGACCGCCATCCCGACCACGGACGCTCGGCCAAACTCGAAGCAGACGCTTGCTTTTACTCAGGACTGGCCAAAATAGAAACCTTCGATGCCGATGGGCAGCCCCAGGAGCGCTGGCGCCCCAAAGCAGTATACCACTACATCCAGGATCGCAACCTCCAACCAGATTTTGTAGTAGACATCACACCCTACATCGAAAAGAAAATTGAACTGGTGCTCTCCTTTCGTTCACAATTCTACTTGCCTACAGCCGGAGAATTTGCAAAAGAATTGAGTACCCCCATTTCTGGAGCCGATTTTCTGGAATTCCTCAAAGCCAAAGGCCGTTCTTTTGGGCGTGATGCCGGATTTGAATACGCTGAAGGTTACAATGTAGGCCGTACCCCAGGAGTGAAAAACTTATTTGATTTGATTTAATTTAGAAATACACTTAGCCTTGGGAACTTTTTTACCTTGTTTTAAATTATGCTTTTAAATATTTTAAAAACCCTAAAATAGTATTATGGAAATTCTTGATGATCAAAAACGCCAGTTAGATTTCTGGGGCGAAGGCTCCAAGCTTTTTGGTATTTTTATTGTGAACATGTTGCTTACCCTGGTTACCCTGGGATTGTACTACCCTTGGGCGCGCGCCGCAACGATGAAGTACCTCTACCAGGAAACAGAATTTGAAGGCAGTCGTTTTGCTTTTCACGGCACCGGAAAAGAAATGTTTATCGGCTTCATTAAAGCAATTGGCATTTTCGGTGGCCTTTATTTGATTTTATTCTTGTTCATGTGGGTGCAAAAACCTTTGTTTACCCTATTCGGATTCCTGATTTTTTTCACTGGCTTTTCTTTGCTGACCCCCATCGCCATTCATGGAGCGCTTCGCTACCGGATGTCGCGTACATCCTGGCGGGGAATTCACTTTGGCTACCGTGGACAACTTTCTGAGCTGATCCGCATTTGCATCATTGGCTTTTTGCTGACCCTGGTTACCTTTGGTATCTACAGCTTTTGGTTTGAGATGAAGCTGCGCCGATACCTCATCCAAAACATCCGTTTTGGCAGCGTGCAGTTTTCTTTCCGGGGAGACGGTACCTATTGGTTCGGGCTCAACCTGGGTGGTTATTTTCTCACCATTTTCACCTTGGGAATTTATGGTTTCTGGTGGATGAAAGACCGCCTGAAGTTTCAATTTTCCAACATCCGCATCCACCAGGATGAGTCGACCGTTAAAATCAAAACATCCTTCACTGGAGGCAATTTATTTGGTTTGGTGGTGGTCAACGCCATCTTGATGGTGATTACCCTGGGGCTTGCCACACCCTGGATCATGATCCGCAACATCAAGTACATTTTTGACAACATCGTACTGGATGGCCCATTTAATGCCGACGCCATCGAGCAAACCGAAGAAGATTACCGCGATGCCACAGGCGATGATTTGATGGATGCATTGGACATGGGCATGATGTAATCACTCGATATGTACGAATACGAAGTAAAATATTACGACGGCCAATCGTCTCGCAGCAGGAGTGCTTTTCTCCTGCTGCGGGACAGCCATTGGCAATTGATCTTTCGCGACGAAAACGATGCCGAGCAAAGCATTCGTTGGGAAATTGATCAAATCAAGCTAAACGATACCGGAAGTGCCCTCAACACCTTCCACTACGGCGATTTTCCGCACCAAAGTGTGGAAATTGAAGACCCTACCTTCATTGATGACCTCAGGCAGAAATACCCAAACCTGGATTTTGTCAACAAAACCTACCATCGGGTACTGACCGGAGGCTGGAAAGTGATGTCAGGTTTGGCGGTTTTGACGCTGCTCGTTTTCGCATTTTTTGCCCTGGTGGTGGTGCCCAACAGCGCTGCCTTGATTGCAGGACAAATCCCCCGCAGTTTTGAGACCAAGCTGGGCGAAAACGGCTACCAGGTGTTCATGGCTACCGCCCAGGAAGACGTCAAGCGCTCCCTGCTGGTCAATCGTTTTGTAAAAGAGGTGGATTTTGATACCGACTACCCGATCCGGATTACCGTGGTGGAGTCTTCCGAAATCAATGCATTTGCTTTGCCGGGTGGCCGCATCGTCATCTTTTCGGGCTTGCTGGACAAAATGGGATCTGCCGAAGAACTGGCCGCCTTACTGGGCCATGAAGTAGGCCACGTCAAGCTCCGCCACAGCATCAAAGCGCAAATGCGCAGCCTCTCCACCTACCTGTTCATTTCCTTGCTCCTGTCGGACGTGAATGGCGTCACCGCCGTTCTGATGGACAATGCCAATATGCTCAGCAACCTCAGCTACTCCCGCAAACTGGAGCACCTGGCCGATGCCGAGGCACTGACCGTACTGCAACAAAACCACCTTTCACAATCGGGTTTGGTCGATCTGTTTCGCACCCTGCAAGGCGCAGCAGGCAACGAACCCCAATTATTAAAGTTCCTCAGCTCACACCCCCTAACGCAAGACCGACTGGCTTTTGCCAAAAAAGCAGCGGCCAAACAGCGCGGGGTGCGGGAGGATGTTGAGTTGAAGGGGATTTGGGAGAAGATTGAGCGGCAAGGAGAGTAATAACCTGATCGAATGGAAGGATTATTGTTTTTTTGTTTGTTTAATTGGTTTGTTTGGGGTATCTTGCGGGGAGAGTTTTAGAAGAGGCTAACTATATTATCTGTACCGACTAAGCAGAAATACACGCACTTTGCCTGGGGTGACTAAGTGAAATAGGACGTGCAATAGTGCTGATGTTCGCTTCAATAAAAAAGAAAAAGATGATAAAAGAAATACCTGAATACCAAATACTCCTAAAAGAAATCGAAGGGTATAAAAAGCTACTTAACCAACAACGACGAGCAATAAAATCAGTAAAGGAAAGAATTCAATGTCTTGAAAAAAAGTATCAGTTCGTGTTCGACATCTTTTCTGCAACGATTGGGGATTTTGAACTTGAAGACAGGATACATTTGCTATTAAAGAATGTCGGATACCAAAATGTCATTCATCTGAAAGAGGATACAAGGAACCCAGACATTGTAATTGACTACTGTAATTTCAAGACGGTGATAGAGGTGAAAAATACTAAGAACTCATCAATCTCAGAAAACGAAATGTTTCAAATAGTAAAATACAAAAATCGATACCAAGATGATTTTAAAAATCTGATTGTCAGAGGAATTTTAGTGCTGAATCATGACAACCAGTTACAGCCGAGTGAAAGAAACAAGAACCCTTTTGACCTTTACCGTCATCGGGACGCAATTCTAAACAGCTATTCCATTGTAACTACAACTGAATTGTTAAGTGCGTTTCTTTTATTACAAAAAGAAGAACTCACCTTACAAGAATTTGAAAAGGTTGTTCATTCGTACGGGGTCGTCAAATTTTCAAAAAAATTTGTAAAAAAATGCCTGTCAAGCCTATAAGCAAAGTCCGTTCGACCATCAACAATTGGTCGTCTCCACGCAGGGCGTTGAGTAGTATGTTTGCTGTTGTCAGTGCAGGGCGTAGTCAACGTGAAGCAAAACAGCAAGAGACAAAGCTGGGCTTGACACGGCACTTTTAGTACAATTTAATTTTTCAACAGAAAATTCAAATGTTTTTCAAAACTACAATCAAAGGATATGAAAATAATAATATCACTTAGCTTCCTGGTTTTGGCATTTTTTCAAATCGGGAAAAGTCAAACATCCACAAGAGACCAAGTTATAAAGCTTAGTGAGGTGCTTGGCTTCTTTTATGGTCAAAAAATGTCAATAGACGGGATAAAAAAAGAATTTCCTGATTTAAGAAATAGTGCCACGCAAGCCGAATTGAAATGGGAACTTGAATTTGGCAAAGTTGAGAAAGAGATAGAGCGGCGGTTAAGAGAGATTTTAGCAGCAAAGTATGATGAATTCATTGTTCTTTCCAAGCAAAAACTCATAGAAGTTGCCACATTTGGCAACCTATCAAGGTCAGATGCTATTGCCTTCATTGAAAAGGTGAATGAAAGAGCAAAAGGTAATTTTGAAGAGCAATTCAAAGCGAGGGTATTAATGTATCATCCTGATTTTATTAAATACCCACATCAAGAATTTAATCGAGGCTATAAAAATAAGTTTCAATCAACTGGTTATGAAGTCAAATCCAAAGGAATCAAATTAAAGGTTGATTATCCAGCAAGCTGGAAAGAAAGTGAAGGCATCAGACCAAACATACTTTTTAAAGCAATCAGTGAAAATGGCGATGGCTTGATTTCGATAAATATTTTGATTAAGGATTTAGCTCCTGAATTAAAAAGTGCGATTTCGCAGGAAGAATGGAAGCATTTAATCTCTAACGAAGGTAATAAAGAGCTTGCTGATTTGACATTTACAGAGAGCGCATTGATTGAAATGATGAGTGAACACGAAATTGTAAGTCCAAAATTTAGCGAGTATAAACGGGTAGTAATTGACGGAAATCCAGGAGCGAAAATTAATGTTCTTGGCAAAAAAAAGAGATTAGAATACGAAATTCCAATGGCTCTGGAACAGTACGCCATAATTTCAAAAAACTATTTGGTTATTACTACTTTTTCAACCACAGGAATTTCGCTAGAAGAAGCCAAAATTAAATTTGAAAAATACAGATTGATGTTTAGTTTGATGATGAATAGCATGGTAATTTTAAACCGCTACGAGTAGGCAAAATCATTTAAAAATTAAATAAATTGCATCATGAAGATATTGAAAATAGTCTGGAAAGCATTGAAGATAGCTCTCGGCTTGTTGTTTATTGGCGGTGGAATAATGAATATAGGGGAGCTAACGAAATCAACTTCGGGTATCGAAGCACTTGAATATTTGCTCGCCATCGCCCTCTCGTTCTTGATTGGGTACTACCTATTGAAAAGTAAAAAAAAGATAAAAGATACTGAACTAAACAACGCATTTATGGCCATGTCGCCCAAGCCCAACCCTCAAGAGCCAACGCATGGCGGCAAGGCGTGAGTGCAACATTAGCCATAATCCACCACCTCCAAAACCAATGAACACCCCCATCTCAATCGACAAAGCAATCGCAAAAGGGCATATCATGGTAAATTATCCAGTTGTAATCATCATGTGGGGTATACTAGCCGGTTGTTTTTATTTAGAAAATCAAAAAATCGCGCCATTTTGGATCATTCCAATTGGGTTTGTACTTAGTTTTGTATTGGCTTGGCTTTATTGGAGCATCATGATTACCAAATGGAGGCTTTGGGCTTTTGAGAACGTGCGCAATGTGCACGAGTTAAAAGAAAGAGCGGTTCACGAGAAATTAATTTGGCCAGACCATAGTATTTTTGAAAAAACCGAGATCCGTAGTGCTAGCGATAAAGAAAGATGGCGTTTACTGCAAAAAAAGTTTGATAAAGACGATGAATTCATTTCTACAACCAAAAACACGACCTCATACCGAGTAATCAATAAGGATAAAAAATAGCAATTTCTCAAGATTTGGAAGAGAAAACGGTTGATTCTACTCAAGTGGAGATAAATAGGGACAATGCCCCCCAACAAAAATAAAAACCCACAAAACGAATCAAAATCTCCCCAAAATAGTTTACCTTGCAATAGAAATCAAACAAAAAATCAAGTATGATCATTGCCAACCCCATCTACGATGTAGTGTTTAAGTATCTACTGGAAGACGTGGAGATTGCTCGGGAGTTGTTGTCAACCATCCTGGGGGAGGAAGTGCAAAGTGTGGAAGTAAAACCACAGGAAACCTCCACCGAAACGAGTGGGGATATCCGCATTTTGCGTTTTGATTTTAAGGCAGTGATCAAAAAGCCGAACGGCGAAATCAGCAAAGTCCTCATTGAGTTACAAAAGGCCAAAAAAGCCTTTGATGTGATGCGCTTTCGGCGCTATCTGGGTGACAATTACCGCAAAGAAGACGATGTACTCAACGATAAAGGCGATCTAGAAAAACGCCCCTTGCCCATCATCACGATCTACTTTTTAGGTTTCCCATTGAACAGCATTCAGTCGGGAGTGGTCAAAATCAATCGGGAGTACCGCGATGTGGTGACCCAAGAAATCCTGGACATCAAAGAGGATTTCGTCGAGTTGTTGACCCATGATTCTTATTTGATACAAGTACGTAAGCTAGCCAAAGCAGCCCGCAACAAACTGGAGCGAGTACTGCACATTTTCAGTCCGATCTATCAAAGTACAACGGACAAGCACCAACTCGATTTTCAGGGTGATACCAATGATCCTTTGGTCAAAAAAATGGTAGATCGTTTGGGACGAGCCATTGCCAGCGAAGAAATTCGGGACTTGATGGATGTAGAGGATGAATTGGATCGAATTTTTGATCGGGAGATGAAAAAAAAGGATGAAATCATCGCAGAGAAGGAAGAGATGATCGCTGAAAAAGAGGAGATCATTGCAGAGAAGGAAGAGATTATCGCTAAAAAAGATCAGTTGTTGATCGAGGAAAAGAAACGCGCAGAAGAAGAAAAGAAACGTGCTGAAGAAGAAATTCAGAAAAACCTTGAATTGCAAAGGCAAATTGAAGAGCTAAAAAAACAAATCAAGCCCTGAACACCGAAAACAATCGCTCCCCAAAAATTGCATCTAAACGTCGCATTTTCGGGAAACCAACCGTTATGTGCAATACTAGCCACAAATGACAACAGACATCATAGAAATAAACAACTTCATAGTTCTAATTGAGCAATCAAATTCTGAAAAACCGATTGTCCAAAAATGTGAAATTGACGGCGAGGCTGTTGGCTTTGCTTTTTATGGTTCTGGAAATGTAGAGTTGGAAATAAAATATGAAAGTAAAACCAGAACGGTAAAGAACACCACAGGCATTGCCATCTCATTTTTCGGAAATAGCAAAGTTGAATTTTCCCACAAAATAGAACCCAATAAACCGCTACAATCCATTAGTATTTTCTCTAAGTTAAAGCATTTGCACACTTTGCCCGAAGCAGAACACAAGATTTTCAAGGAGTATTTGCCCCAATTGATAAGCCCCAAAGCAAATTTTGTAGAAGGCCCCAGTTTTTACATGACCCCAGACATGCAAAACGCGGTTCAAAAAATCCTGACCACTCGGTACACCGGCGGCATGAGGCTGATGTTCCTGAAGAGCCAGGTAAACGAGCTCTTGGCACATTTTTTTGCCTTTATCTCTATGGACAAAGGCTGCGGCCTTACGGATGCAGATAAAGACAAAATTTTTCAGGCCAAGGAAATCATCGAAAACAACATTTCCAAACCGCCTTCCTTGAACGAACTGTCCAAACTGATCGGGCTAAACAGCAACAAACTAAAAAAGAACTTCAAGGAAATCTTTGGCGTCCCCGTATTTAAGTTCCTTCAAGAAGAACGGCTGAACAAAGCCTATGCCCTGTTGAGCAACAGCGATATGGGCGTACAGGAAACCGCATGGTTTGTCGGCTATGAAAGTTTAAGTTCTTTTTCAAATGCTTTTCAGCAGAAATTTGGCGCCCGGCCCAATGAAATAAAGCAACAGTTCCTTTCAAACAAATCATAGTTCTTTTCGGACAAATGCGGCAATAAATGGGGCAGCATCTTTGCACCATCATTAACGCATTTAAACAAAAGAATTGATTTATGGAAGACAAGAAAATCCTAATCCTTGGCGGAACGGGCAAAACGGGTCGCCGCGTGGCCGAAAGGCTGACCAAACTGGGGTATAAAAATATCCGTATCGGTTCACGGAGCGGAGAACCGCCCTTTGATTGGGAAAACCCAGAAACCTGGGAGGCTGCCATTGACGGAATGGATGCCGTTTACATCACGTTCCAGCCCGACTTGGCCATTCCGAGCGCGGCGGAAACCATTCAAAAATTTGCAACGCTTGCCCGTAAATACGGCATCCGAAAAATGGTACTGTTGTCCGGCAGGGGCGAAAAAGAGGCACAGGCCTGTGAGCAAATAGTCATGGCTACAGCCGATAACTGGACTATTGTAAGGGCCAGTTGGTTCAATCAAAATTTCAGCGAGAGCGTTTTTTTACCCTCCATACTTGCGGGACATGTTGCCCTGCCGAGGGCCACGACTCTTGAACCGTTCACGGATGCCGACGACATTGCCGATGTTGTCGTGGAATCTCTGTTGGACGACCAGCACTCAGGGCAAATTTATGAACTGACCGGCCCAAGGCTCTTGACCTTCCCAGAGGCCGTTGCGGAAATTTCAAATGCGGCTGGCCGAGAAATACATTTCCAAGCACTTACCCTGGAAGAACACGCCGCACAGTTGAGGGCCTATCAACTGCCAGAAGACTATATCTGGCTGGTCAATTACCTTTTCACCGAAGTACTGGATGGCAGGAACGCCAGTGTCACAAACGACATCTCAAAAGTGCTGGGCAGAAAAGCAAAGGATTTTACAGCATTTGCCCGGGAAACCGCTGCAACTGGCATCTGGACTCCATCAAACTAAACAGACATCATGAAGCAGTTTTTTTTGAACAACATCAGAGCAATTTCAGTAGGTGCATTGGTTTGGGTATGCATATTTATTGCATTTTCGGCCCTATCCTATCTTCCTGTCATCAAAGATTCTTTGGATAAACAGGCTTTAATCGTCGCAGTACTCATCGTGCCTTTTGCCGTGTTCGGGGCATCAATTTATTACAAAAACGGAAACAAGGGCCACGGTTTGAAGGTCGGCCTGATCATGGTGGCCACGGCCTTTACGCTAGATGCTTTGATAACGGTGCCGCTGATGGAAATCCCCAACGGAAGGGGTTATCAGAGTTTTTTCGGTTATCCGTTGCTTTATTTGCTTGCTGCGGTTAATGTGTTGAGTGTTTATCTCTATTGGAGGTTAAGGACGAAAATTGTCCGCCAGTAAGATTGACTGCATTAAAGGTAAACGGCGATGGGTAAATCGCTGGCGAACGTAAAAAAATCAAAATTAGGCCCGACAATACATACCAGAAAACAACAAGATTAAAGCTTCCATCCTACATTTGCTTCTTGGTGAACAGCTCCTTATCAAGTCCTTTTTCAACTCAAGCATAGGAATGTTCTCACCGGGTTTTACTGTTCAAGGGGTAGAGTGAGCAACTGTACCCTAGATTCACCACATTTAACCTACTTTATTTTATGGAAGAATTAGTGAAAAACCAGGCAGAGATGGTACATGCCATCGATTCTGTATGGGTAGCGCTATGCGCTGCCTTGATTTTTCAGATGGAAGGTGGCTTTGCCTTGTTGGAAGCCGGATTTGTGCGTTCCAAAAACTCTATCAGCATCATTGCCAAAGTCATCATCGACGTCATTTTCGGTGGAGTAGCCTTTTACGGGGTAGGCTTTGCCATTGCTTACGGGCGTTCCAACGGCTGGTTTGCTTTTGGCGTGGGCATTTTAGATTACGATTTGGGTCTGGGGCTCACGGTGTCAAATTCGCTTTTTTGGTTCATCCAGATGGGTTTTGCTGTTGCGGCCATTTCCATTGTATCGGGTGCCATTGCCGAGCGCATGAAAGTATGGGCTTATGCTGCTTTTGTGACCCTGTTTTGCGCCCTCATTTACCCCATGGCCGCCAACTGGGCCTGGAATCCCAAAGGTTGGCTGGCCCTGCAAGGCTTCAATGATTTCGCGGGTTCAGCAGTCGTACACACCCTGGGAGGTTTTGCGGCCTTGGCAGGTGCCATCGTGCTAGGGCCACGCATTGGCAAGTACAATGCCGATGGATCGATCAACCCCATTCCGGGTCACAACCTGACTCTGGCGGCAGTGGGTGCATTTGTGCTTTGGTTTGGCTGGTTTGGTTTCAACCCTGGCTCTACGCTTGGAGCAGTGGGCAAATGGGAGTTGATTGGCACGGTGGCAGTCAACACCTTCCTGGCATCGGCTATGGGTGGTATTTCCACCATGGTGTATACCCGTTTGCGCCACAAAGCAGTTGACATCACGATGGTCATCAACGGCATTCTAGCAGGTTTGGTAGCCATTACAGCGGGGTGCAACGTGGTTACGCCTGGTGCTGCGCTGTTGATTGGTTTAGTAGCAGGTATCCTGGTTGATATAGCGGTGATCACCATCGATCGGATGCACATCGATGATCCGGTTGGGGCCATTGCGGTACACGGCATCAATGGGGCTTTCGGGACTTTGGCAGTGGGCTTGTTTTCTCTGAAAAACGGGCTGTTTACTACCGGGCAATGGAACTGCTTGGGGGTACAAGCCACCGGGCTTATTGCCATTGCGGTATTTTCCTTTGTTAGCGCCTACATTTTGTTCAAACTGCTGGATAAAATCATCGGCATCCGCGTGCACCGCAATGTAGAACAAGCCGGTATCGACTCCGCAGAGTATGGCGTTGAGGCGTATACCACTTTTGATTAACCACCCTTAAAACGCTTTCAGCATGAAAAAGGTAGAAGCGATCATCAGACCCTCCAAGCTCAAGGCCGTCCAAGCTGGCCTGGTAGCAGCAGATATTCCTTGCATTACCGTGATGCCCGTCAAAGGCGCGGGTTTGCAAAAAGGGTACGCAGAAGTGTACCGCGGCACGGAAGTTCCACTCATCCTGCATTCCAAAATCATGATCATTTGTGTGGTCAGTGATGAAAACCTGGAGAAGTGCATCAACGTCATCCTCGACAATGCCTCCGAAGGCAACATCGGCGATGGCAAGATTTTTGTCTACGATGTACTGGATGCGGTCAGAATCCGCAATGGGGTTCGAGGAAATGATGCGATTCGGTAAAATATTTGGTTGAATTACCCCACCCTGCGGAATGCCTCAGGGTGGGGCCACCAAAGTTTGAATGGCCGTAAAACAAAGTCATGCGCCTCAATGGATTTGAGTGCAAATTTTCTTTTCTTTGAACCATGCAAACCATCGATCAAGTCCTGCACCGTATGATCCAACGTGCTGACGCCTGGGAAAAAACCGGCGATCAACGCTGTATTTTCTTGCGTTGTTACAGCATGATGAGTACCAATATGGCTATCGCCATCACTGAGGGGCATTTTCACGACCCAAAATGGATCAGCACACTGATGCTGCGTTTTGCTGAGTATTACTTTGAAGCATTGGACAATTATGAGCGCCACTCCGCAAAAACCTCCCCGGCATGGCAGCAGGTACACGATGCTACCACTCAGTCCCACTTACACGTGTTGCAATGTCTTTTGCTTGGGGTAAATGCCCATATCAATTATGATTTACCGCTGTCGCTCTACGATTGTTTGCACGAAGAGTGGCCCACCCTCGATCCACATCAGCAGCAACTTCGGCAGGAAGACCATGAAAAAGTCAACCAGGTCATTGCCAGTACCATTGATGCGGTACAGGATACCGTCATTGAGCCGCACGCTCCGGTCATGGCCATTGTAGATCGGGTGATGGGACGCATGGATGAATGGTTGCTATCTCAGCTGATCAGCAGTTGGCGAAACGAGGTTTGGAGCGTGGCCACCAGCTTATTGGATGCCGCAGACCCCAGCGAACGTGAGCTTATTCGCCAGCAACAGGAGCAGCGCGTCCTGGAAAGAGGAGAAAGCCTGAAGGGAGCATTGTAGCTCAACAAATCCCGCTGTGTTCCTGAAAAATCGCTAAACTTTACCTGGTGCTTTCACTCCTTTCTTCCATTTTTTTCGTAAACTTGCCTAGTATTCGACCCAAACAAGACAATGAAAAAAGAAAAATACGTGTGCATCCACGGACATTTTTACCAGCCTCCGCGTGAAAATGCCTGGCTGGAAAGCGTGGAACGTCAAGACTCCGCAGCCCCTTTTCACGATTGGAACGACCGCATCAACTTTGAATGCTACGCACCCAATACCGCAGCCCGCTTGCTGGACAACGACAAGCAAATCATCAACATCGTCAACAATTACGCCCGGATCAGCTTCAATTTTGGCCCGACCCTGCTTTCCTGGATGGAAAAAGCCGATCCTGCCACTTATCAGGCCATCATTCATGCCGACAAAGAGAGCAGAGCGATCATGGGTGGGCGTGGTTCGGCCATGGCTCAGGCATATGGGCATTTGATTTTGCCCTTGGCCAACCGCCGCGATAAAGAGACCCAGGTCATTTGGGGAATCCGCGATTTTGAATCCCGTTTTGGCCGCAAGCCAGAAGGGATGTGGCTCGCGGAAACCGCCGCCGATACCGAAACACTGGAAGTATTGGCTGAAAACGGGATTGTTTTCACGGTGCTTGCACCCCGCCAAGGCAAAGCCATTCGCAAAATTGGCGCCGAAACCTGGGAAAACATTCCCGCCGATAGCATTGATCCACGCCGGGCTTACCTGTGCAAATTGCCTTCTGGCAAAAGCATCAACCTGTTTTTTTACCACGGCGGCATTGCCCAGGATGTAGCCTTCAAAGGCATCCTCAACGATGGCATCAACTTCGCCAAATCGATCTCCAATGCCTTTGAAAACATCGAAACGCCCCAACTTATCCATGTTGCCACCGATGGGGAAAGTTATGGCCATCACCACCGTTCTGGAGAGATGGCACTGGCGGCATGTCTCGATCACCTGGACAAGCATACCGATATCCAGGTTGTCAACTACAGTGTATATTTAAGCAAATACCCCCCGGAATGGGAAGCGCAAATCCATGAAAACAGTTCCTGGAGCTGTGTGCACGGCGTAGAGCGCTGGCGCAGCAATTGCGGGTGCAATTCTGGAGGCAGAGGTGATTGGAACCAAAACTGGCGTGCCCCTCTTCGAGAGACGCTGAATTGGTTGCGGGATGAATTGATTCCCATTTATGAAACCAAAGCTGCAGGTTTCCTCAAAGATGTTTGGGATGCGCGCAATGGTTATGTTGAAGTTATCCTGAACCGGGGAAATGAAAGTGTCTTGCAAAAATTCTTACACACTTACACTTCCCGGGCTTTAGACGAAGCGGAAAAAATTCAACTGTTGAGGTTGTTGGAGCTTCAGCGACAGGCCATGCAGATGTTTACCAGTTGTGGTTGGTTTTTTGATGAAATATCCGGGCTAGAAACGGATCAAATTTTGCAGTATGCCAATCGCGCCATTCACTATGCCGAGCAAGTTGCTGGGGTAAAAATACACGACGAGTTTTTGCGTCGCCTGGAAACCATTCCCAGCAATTACTACGAAAATGGCGCCACCAGTTACCGCAAAAACGTGATCCCTGCTATGGTTGATCTTTCGCGGGTAGGCATGCATTATGCGGCATCTTCGCTGTTTGAAGAGTATCCCGAAAAACTGGAAATCTTCAATTACCAGATGGAAAGTGAGGTTTTTCACCGCCATGAAGGAGGCAATCAGCGAATTGCATTCGGACGAACCAAAGTGCGCTCAAAAGTAACCTTGTCGGAGAAGCCTTTCAGTTTTGCGGTGCTTTATTTGGGGCAACAAAACATCATTGGCCACATCTCGGTAGACATGAACAAAGCGGCTTTTGAAGAAATGGGCAGCAAACTGGTATCCGCTTTTGATAAAACTGACCTTGGCGACGTCGTAGGCGTGATGCAGGATTATTTTGGCTCAGAACGTTTCACCTACTGGCATTTGTTCAACGATGAAAAACGGAAAATTCTTGGCCAAATTTCGGAGCGAAGCCTGAATGCAACGGAGACGGTTTTTCGGGAAATTTACAACGACAACTACCAATTGATGACGGGCATTCAATTGAGCAATATTCCCGTTCCCGAAACGTACCTGACCGCGGTCAAGTTTATCCTCAATCATGATTTGACAGCGATGTTTTCCAATGACACCCTGATCAACATCCGCAGCCTGAAGCGCCTGATCGATGAATTCAAAAAATGGGGTGTCAAACTGACCAATAAATCCAGCTTGCGCCTGACCATGAGTGAGCGAGTGTACCACGAGTTACAGGTCATTTTGCAAGAAAAAGAAAAATCACTGGATCGCCTGCTCTTGCTCAATCAAGCCATGGAAAGTTTGAAAGAAATAGAACTGGAACTGAATACCTGGAAGGGGCAAAACTTGTACTTTTCTTCTTCCCGTCAAATGAAACGCATGCAATTCTCCGTGCATTGGTGGACGGAGTGGACCCGATTGGGTAAACACCTGGGCGTGAAAGCGGTGGAGGCTTAGTCTTAAAACACGAATGGAACATTCTTTATTCCATTCGTGTTTTAAAAAAAAGTTTAACTTTAGCAAGTTGCATTCAAATCAAGTTGTATTCAAATTGAATCTATCAGACATGAAAGCCATCCTAGAATTAAATGAAACCGAGTTAAACAATAAGGTTTTGGAAGTGATCAAAATGGCATTTAAAGGCTTAGATCTGGAAATATCCGTCCAGGTCAAGAATGTTCATGCAATTCCTGCCGATGAATTTGCTTCCCGTATCAAAGAGGCTCAAGATGCCGTTTTTGCTTATCGCTTAAGCCCAAGTGATTTCGATGGATTTTATGATCAAGTTATGTCAAATGAAGAAATCCATTTAGAAAAAGAGTCAAAACAAAACTAACCATGACCACCCTCTACCACCGCCAACTCAACCACATCTTCAACCGCCCCACCACGGAACTCGCGTGGTACTGGTCCGAACATTGGGAGGAAGGCATTTTTGAAGACGAAGACCCCCTTTCAGCCTTTGTCTTTATCGAAGCGCTGCTACAAAACCCGGCGCTTGATCTGGCACCTTATTCCGATGATCAGGTCGCGCTGGGGCTGGAATTTGTATTCAACAGTTCCGTTTCCAACTTAGCCAATGACTTCAAAGTCGCCCCGGTGCCCATAGCGCGCAAGATGGCGGCCTTGCGGACTTTGATTGGCTTGTTTCGGGATGTATTCAATCCACGCTGCGTAGCCAAAGCCTCAGCGGGTTCTAAACAAACCCTCTCGAAACTCAACAACTTCTGCTACATGTTTTGGGACGAATGCCCTTTATCCAGCTGGATCAATATTTCCAATTTCGAAGAAATCAACCAATCCTTTTTGGCGGGATTATCGGAATCAGACCTCAAACAAATGCAATTGCCGGAAGAGGTCATGGAGATGATGCGTCAGCAAGTTGCCCAGGCCAAGACGGTAAAAGTAAAAACGCCCGAAGAAATTACCGCAGACATTCAGCAGCAATACCAAAACCTGGATGCCGAAACCCGAGGCTACTATGAGGCCATCGCCGCAGTGATGCAGCAATGCCTGGAGTTGGACAATCCTGCTTGTGTGGAAAGTGGACTGCATGGATTGGGGCATCTGGCCACTTTTCTACCAGACATCACGATACCGATCATTGATGGGTACTTGAAGCATGCACGGAATCAGGACAAGGCTTTGCTGCGTTATGCGCGTGAGGCACGGACGGGGATGATTTTGTAACCTAAGTTACGACTGACAGTATATCAATAATTGACTTTTTTAAATCGCAATAAACCCTATTCAATATGGCAAGTTATATCGTTAAAGGCAAAATCACCGACCAAAAAGGCCAGGCCCAGTCTGGCTTAATCGTGCGTGCCAGTGATTTGGATTTCAATAATGAAAACGCGCTGGGCAGACCCCGCTAGCACAAGTGTTCACCTGCCCAGTCCCGTTAGTACAGATCAGATGACACAAGTCTTTAATAATCAACGAAAAATATCGCGTTGCCGCTGGTACGACGTCCCTGACTCGTACCATTATTTCCGCGTCTTAGACGCATGAGCATGCACCATACCAAGAAAAAAGTGCCAATCAGTGATTTTGGTTCGTATTTTTCTCCTACTATCTTACATGCTCGCGCGTCTGTAGACGCCGGAATAATGGGAACAAGTCAGAGACTTATTCCAGAGATACACTTGCGCCAGCGGGGTAAACACCTGGGCGTGAAAGCGGTGGAGGCTTAGTCTAAAAACACGAATGGAACATTCTTTATTCCATTCGTGTTTAAAATTTTATTGGGAATACACTATTTCTGCAATCCCAAAAACACATCCCATCCAAAACGCAACAACAGCGCTCCAATCACGCACAGAAAAAACATTCGAACGAAACCATTGCCGCGCAAGATAGCCGTGCGGCTGCCCAGGAAAGAACCAACCATGTTGCACAGCATCATGGGAATGGCGATTTCAAAGCTTACGTAGCCGTGCCACAAGAAGAAAATCAGCGAAAAGACATCTGCCACCACGTTGATGAATTTGGAAATGGCCGATCCGGTCAAAAAATTGTACCCGATCAGGCTGACAAAACCAAACACCAATAAGCTTCCCGTGCCCGGCCCCACCAGCCCATTGTAAAACCCACAAGTGATGCCAATCAATAAGCCATAGGCAGGAATGAGATAGCCTGCCACCTGAAACTGCTCCTGGTGACCCAAATCTTTTTTGAGGTAAGTGTAGATCGCGATGGCCACCATCAGCACCAAGATAATGGGCTTCAGCACTTCGGAACTGATCATGCTGGAAAAACGAGCACCCAAAAACGACATCGCCCCCGCTCCTACTCCACCGTACAACACTGTACGCCAAGGCACTTCTACTTTGCGGGAGTATTGCCAGGCAGCCACTGCGGTGCCCATAAAGGAAGCAAACCGATTGGTGCCGATGATGCGGGGCACTGGAAAACTGGGAAAAAGAATAAACATAGCCGGTGCTTGGATCAAGCCGCCGCCCCCTACTATCGCATCCACAAAACCCGCCATCAAGGCAGCTAAACAAGCGTAAATCATTTTTTTTAGCAAATTTGAGCCAGTAAAGTTAAGAATACCTGCAAAAGCATGGCCATAACCTTGTTTTTGTCACAAAATCGCTTTATATCTGCAACTAAAATCGATAAACATCGTAAACTAAGTATGACGCAAAAAATTACTTTCTCGATTTTCTGCTTTTTAAAACCTAAAATCAGTACAAATTATGACTCAATTCGATTGGCAGGAAGAGCTCAAATCTGCATTACCGCCAGAATGGCTAGATACCCAAGGTAAAGGCGTCAAAATAGCTGTACTAGACAGCGGCCTTAATCTCGATAATCCAGCGTTTAAACATTTTGGCAAAGCCCTTGGACACCGCTACAATGCAACCCTGCCCGGAGATCGAATTCTTTTTGGAGGCAATGACGATGTTTCTGAGCAAAAAACCGACAACACTGATCACGGCACCCCCTGCCTGAGCATCATCAGCGGATTAATCGATGGTGTATTCAAGGGCATTGCCCCTGCCGCTGAAATTTTTGTCATCAAAGTTTCGCGCAAAGTACCTGGGTCTCCCTTTGAATTGTTTCAAGCTCCAGATTTTTTGAATGGCCTGAAAATTGCCAAACAATTGAATGTTGACATTGCGGTTGCGGCACTGACCTATAGCCGGATGAAGTTGCTGGATTTCAACCTTACCAAAGCTCAAGCAGATCAAACAGTTGAGGTATTCGCAAACAACAAAGCTCAATTGTTCTGTTCGGTCAAAAACTACCATATGTTTGTAGAAGGGGAATCCTTATCCGCTAAATACTTCCCCACCTGGAATCCCCATGGCATCAATTGTGGTTATGTTCCTGAAATAGAGCTATTCGAAAAATTGAACCAGGATCGTGGCATGCATTTCTTTTGGGACAATTACAAAGCAGTTGTAAGTGGCGAGTCTGGTGCAGTTGAAACCAAGGATTCTTCGACAAGTTTTGCGACTTATGCTACTGCCGGAGTAGCCGCACTGGCCTTGGCGCACCTCAAAGCAACCGAGAAAGACAACTATGTATCGCGCAGTCGGGAAGACATGGTTGCGCTACTCAGTAAGGTTTGCAAACCCGTTGATACTGCTGGGAGCCACCCTAAATTGACGCTGCTTCTAAACAAACAAAACGACCTCACCTAAAACTTATCCCCATGAAACAACTAAGTTTTATCGCAATTGGATGTCTGTTTGCTTTTTTTGTGAATGCTCAATCCTTGATTGACGATGCGATGGCACTCAAACCCTATTTTGGCCCAAGCGGAAATCGCCTGGCTTTATTGAATGTACCGCCCGATGATGCTCAAAAAGTAGCAGATATCCTGGCAAAATATACGGATCAACCCAACCTTGAACTGGCATTTGAGGACAATATTTTCTTTTCCACCGAAAGAGTGCCCAATGCCAATTTTCGCCTTTTGGGCGATGCTGCGGGGGCGGCGAAAGCCCCCTCTTCGGTGGTCACTTATTTTGCCGACGGCTTGGCCAAATTCATTGCTGCACGTACTAAACAGGAGTTGACCAATGCCTTTTTTCGCAAATTCAAAGCCGATCTCGACAAGTTGCCTGTATTGGATACTCTTTTTCCTTCTACAGGTTTTTTGCTGCGTCGGATCGATACGGAAGTTTATTTTTTTGACCGTTACATCGATCAACTCCGCAATCATTTCATCAAGGATTTAGAACGGCTGCCCAATGGATTGCGGGAACTGGTCCTGGCTGATCGTTCGCGCTTGCGTTCAGGAGAAAGGCTTTGGATGGCCGATTTACTCCAGGTTTCACAGTTGTTTTTGGATGGATTCAACATTCAGGAATCCCTGGCTTACCTGGCCTCTGACCAAACTCAAATGTATACCCGACTGGAAGAAACCAGGGGAGATGGCAACGAATACCGCAAGGTTGCCAACCTTTCGGCGGTTTTCCGTACCACACAACTGTTGGTAGAAGCCGTACAAGTTTATCCTGCAACCCGCTCTTTGCGGGAAGAAGCGCCAGCGGAAGTGACCTGGGTAGCACCTGATAAAATGTACCGGGCAATGAATGACCCGATTACCCGCGATCTAATCCTGGGGTTGCTGTACCAAAAAGGAGGGAAAATCAATTTTTCCGATCCTCAACAACAGAGTGTTGGCTTCAAAGCCGTGTTGGGTTCCGTCAAAGCAGAAGTACCAAAACTGGAGCAATTTAAAAATGCCCTCAATAGTCTGGTGACTGATTTGCAACAAACCACTGCGGCCATCAAAGAAATCAAGGAAATCAGCGCATTGCAGTCCACGGACAAAAGCAGCAAAGTAGCAGCTTATTACCAGTTGTTTGATGGTACATTTGGAGCATTTAAAGCAGGGGTAAAAATCAAAAACCTGATTGCAGGATCTCAAACTAGCGAAGAGAACAAGCTCTTTTTTATAGTTCGTCAACTCTTTGAATTGAACATGCACTTGCGCAGCAAAGCTTACAGTTCCGCAGTAATCAATGTCGGAAACGTGGTAGATACCCTCTCCTGGCACTTACTAAAGAACAAAAGAAAAAACCTAAAGCCAGGAGATACAGTTGCTGTACAGCCTTCTTTTTCCTCCTATTTCTGGCGCTATGGCAGTTTTATGGCAGCCGTAGCTGAAGCCCAAAACTCCGATGAAGTTGCCTATGCCATTGAGCGCATCGCACTCCCTCCGGGTAGCGCTGCCATGAAAAAAAACAGCACTTTCTCCTTGATGATCAATGCCTATGGTGGACTATACGGGGGTGTGGAATATTTGGGACAAGGCATTGGCAAAAAGCGAGAGACAAAAGGCTTGCTGGCCCCCTGGGCACCATTGGGTTTCGACCTCAGTTTTGGCAACAAAAAAGGCAACGGCAGCGTGGGGCTTTTTCTTCCAATCGTGGATGTGGGAGCATTGGCAGCTTTTAGACTGGGCGATTCACAATCGGCGGATGTACCTCAATTGACCTGGAGCAACATCCTTGCTCCAGGTGCGTATGTGGTTTTCGGGTTTTCAAAAGCAGCACCATTGAGTTTGAGTATTGGTGGACAATTGGGACCTAATCTGCGCAAAGTCAACACCCAGGGCATTACTGTTGATGATCAGCGGGGTTACCGCCTTGGGGCTACCCTTGCCATTGACATCCCTGTAGTTAGGCTGTCTGGAGGACACAAGTAGGTTTTAACTTGCAAACCCCAGGTCCATCCCTTAACTTTGTGGGCTATAATCACTGTGTCACCACCCAGCGACTTTTATGGAGATTCTAACCACTAATTTCAAAGAATTGGGACTGGTAGCCCTTACCACGCCCATATGTGCCCTGTTGATCCTGGTTGAAATGTACCTCAGCAATCGGCAAGAAAAACCAGTATACACCTGGCGCGACACGTTTACCAATGTCTACCTTACTGTTTGCCAAATGGGAATTGATGCGCTTACCCGGCGCATCCCTACCTATTTTGCTTTGGATTACGTTTACCGCCACAAACTCATGCAAATTGAGAATCCAGTTTGGTACTGGATTTGGTTGATGATTGGCCAGGATTTTTGTTTTTACTGGATCCACCGATTAGAGCATACTTGCCGCTTTTTTTGGGCAGTACACGTTACCCACCACTCTTCGGAGCAGTTCAATTTTTCGGTAGGTTTTCGTTCCTCTGTCCTGAAACCGATTTATCGTTTCGTGTTTTACCTTCCTCTTCCCCTTCTGGGCTTTGAAGCCAAAGACCTGTTTTTGGCTTTTTCGATCACCCAGATTTACGGCATTTTAGTGCATACGCACGCCGTACGCAATATCCCGATTTACGAGTGGTTGTTTGTTACACCCTCCCACCACAGGGTACATCATGCTTCCAATGTGCGTTACCTCGATAAAAACATCGGCATGCTCCTGATCATCTGGGACAAAATGTTTGGGACTTATGAGGAGGAGTTAGACGATGAGCCCATCCAATACGGGCTTACCAAGCCTGCCGACAATCAAGGCTGGTTCAAGGTGATCTTCCACGAGTACATTGCCATTTGGCAGGATGTTTTTGTAAACTACAAAGATTTGCCCTGGAACCAACGGATTGGTTATGTCTTCGGCCCTCCGGGATGGAGCCATGATGGCAGCCGCAAAACCTCGCGGCAATTGCAGGAGGAATTGGCTAAAAATGAACCAGCAATGCCAGAATACCTGGATGAGCCTGTATTGCAATAGCGCGTTACCCAGGTTTTCTGGCACTCAATAAGCCATAGCACCACAGATTTTTTTGCAGTGCATCGTATTGGTGAATTGTTCCCCAAAGATTGCTGACCTGCACATCGGAGACGATACCCACTTTGTTCAAAAAAGTAGCGGCCCAACGCCATTTGTCACCATGTTCTTTGATATTGAGGATGGAGCGCATGGTATGCTGGGTAATGTCTCTAAAGGTAAAATCGACCATCCCTACTGCTGCGGCATGGGTTTCATGTTCAACCGCAGTATCCAAATCTGGAATCGCCCAACAGTTGAGCCAACTGCGCAATTGCTGTTCGTCTGCTTCCGTATAGGGTCGCTTGTTTCTAAAGGTATCGGCCATCACGAGGCGACCACCTGGCTTTAGCAATCGAAAAGCCTCGCGGTAAAAGTCTATTTTCTGCTCGGCGTGGCATACACTCTCCAAGGCCCAAACCACATCAAAGCTCGCATTTTCAAAGGAGGTTTTGCGGTAATCCGCCAAATGGAAAGCGGTTTGCGCTGCAACGCCCTGTTTGTCTGCATTGCTTTGAGCATCCCTGACTTGACTTTCAACAGGGGTAATACCCACAACCTGACAGTTGAGTTGCTTGGCCAACCAGATGCTCGAACCACCTACTCCACAACCCGCATCCAGCACTTTTTCGCCGGGTTGAATGTGTACCAATTCCGCCATTACTTTGTTCATATTGGCCACTGCTGCTGAATGTTGGGTGGCTTGCTCGTCGTAGTATCCAAAATGAAGCGCATAGGTATTGCGTACGCCCCAAACCCAACGGTAGTCCCAGCGGGTACCTTCGTAATAAGCTTGAACACTGGGGAAAAATGAATTGGCCATGATGATCTGCTTGTTTTGCCAAAGTTAGCCCTTAGCGCACTAAAGTCAATGAACCTTTGACTATTTCTACTTTTCCAGTTTTCAGTTTCGCTTCTGCCATGAAAACATATACCCCAATCGGAGCTTGTTTATCCTTGATAAAACCATCCCAGCCACTGTTTTCGTCTGCGCCAAGGTTTTCACCCGAAAACACCATCGCCCCCCAGCGGTCAAAAATACGTAAGCTACTGATTTGCGCTACCTCAGATCCATAATAGATGGTAAACCGATCATTCAGGTTGTCTCCATTGGGACTAAATACATTCGGAGCAAAAATGCGCAAGCGTTTTTCTACTATTACGGTAAGAATGTCTTTGAGTAAGCAGCCATTGGCGCTCTTTGCAATGAGTTGATAGGTTGTTGTAACAGAAGGGCGCGCAATGATGGAAGCAACATCGAAAGGTTGAAAATCTGTTCCAGGTTGCCAGTTTACCGAAGCAGGAGTGAAGTTGAGCTGAGGTTTGATGACCACACTATCCCCAGCAAAAATGCTTAGATTGGGTCCCAGTTCCAGACTCAGTTCTGCACTATTTGAAATTCGGACATTGCGTTCGGCGATGCAATTGTTCCCATCTCGCAGGCGCAAATTTCTGGTTCCAGAAGCAAGATCTTTCAAGGTTAAAGTGCCAGAAATGGTAGAAAAAGCTGCTCCATCCAGCGAATAAGCATATGGCCCTCCGGCTCCGGTGACGTTCAAAATTTGCAATTGATTGACCTGTCCGGGGCAAACCGCCGAATCTACCGCAACCTGAAACCGCAAGGAATCGGGCTCCGTCAAGGTTACACTAACAGGAATAGCCTGGCAACCAGCGCTATCGGTCACCACCACCTGATATGCTCCTGGCCCAAGGTTGTTGATGCTTTGGGTATTGGCGTTGTTGTTCCAGGCATAACGATACGGCCCTTTTCCACCTCTTATCTCTACCGTTGCGCTGCCGTCTTTTGCCCCAAAGCAGCTGATGTTGAATCGCCCAAAGTTACTGCTGGCCCTTGCAGTAGCAACCGGTTCGCTGATCGTGATGGTTGCGGTGCTATTGGTGGGGTTGGTAATACAGCCTCCGGTTGTAGCCTGAACGGACAAGAGTTTGAAGGTAGAGGTAGTAGATAAAATTACAGGAAGCACCGTTCCATTGCTTACATTGTTGAACGGAATGGTATCTCTGCCATTGGTGATGGTCAAATTGAAAACAGCTGCACCACTCAATTGAAACTTCAAGCGCCCTGCACCTCCGCCACAAATGGTGGTATCGCCACTGATGCTGCCATTGGGTCGGGGAGAAAAGTTTAAATCAACCACGATGATGCTATCACAGCCAAAGGAAGTACTCAAAAACTCTATTCCTTGTGGTCGACTTTCATCGTACACTGTTCCGTTCACCGTCAACTGTTCACCCTGACACAGGTTGCGGACAATGCGCAAGGTATCTGCATTTTGACTAAATACATTGGCCTGTATGTCAATCAAAGCAGGACAGCCATTGCCATCGATGATGGAGGTAAATAATATATTGGCTTTGCCCGAGCGCGTAGGACAAAAAACCAGGGTATCCTGGTTGTTGTTGGTTACCAAGCCGGAAGGGACAATACTGCCTCCATCATTGACAATGTACCCTAGAATGAAAGGTGCTTTCCCTTGCAAAGACAGTGGCAAGCGGGCACAGATTCCTCCACAAACGGTATCGCCAGCAGTAGTTGTGAGTTTGGGCGCAGTAGCCAATTGCAATACTATTGATGTGGCTTGACTTCGGCATACGCCATCCGTAGTAATGGCAAAGATGGTTGCATTTCCCGAAACAAATTGATCCGGGTTTTTGATGGTGTCCCGCAGGGTTATGTCCCGGTACCATTGCACGACCAATCCCGTGTTTCCCCGAATTTGTCCTTCCAGTGCGGTCAAAGAAAAAGTTGCTTGCTGGCCCGCACCCATACAGGCTAATACTGGATCTACAATGGGTTGAATACTTACTCCCGTGGTAACTGTTACAGTAACCGGACGATCAAAATTGGAATAAATTGGACATCCTTTCGCATCAGTAACGGATACGATAAAGAAGGTAGTGGTCTCTCCTACTTTAATAGCAATTGAATCATTGTTTTGAACATTGTTGACCTTAAAGGTGTCCAATCCATCGCTGTATTCCAGAATAAATGGCCCTCCCGTTGGTGGAAGGCTTAATTTTAAAACCTCATTTATAGTATCGCACCCCTGGCAAGTTGTACAACGCATCCCAATCCCGCTACTGGCAATGGGGATACTGGTTGGAATAATGGGTAATGCAGCACATCCGGCAAAAGTTCTCCAATTGTTCGGATTTGCAATGCGGGAAATCCATTCCAATTGGGTTGTGCTGCTCATTGCACCAACATAAGCAATAAAATCGGTCGCATTTCCGGTAGGAGCCATATTAAAGCAACTGGCGACATCGGGATGTAGTTTGGAATCTTGCGGATCGTTATTGTTGAGCCATTGGGTTTTGGTATTGAATCCAAAAAGAATCCGGCCTCCGTTGTAAGTCGCATCGTGGCTAAAATTTCCAACTGAACTAGTTCCCTGATTCCATCTTCCGCCTTGCATAAAATAAAATTGATCGCCACCCGAATTGAGGTTAACTGAGTTGATGCTTCCTTGGGTTGCAAAACTCCAATTCGCATCTGGTAACAAAGCGCGGTATGGATTAGAGCCTATTGGTGGAAATTCAAACGTGATTACGGTACCAGCAGGAATGAGTGAACCACTGCGGGTTGCTCGTAAAAAACCCTCAGAATTGCCCCATTTTCCAAGCATAGCCCTTTCCCAACCATTGTCGGTAATATCAATGGTGGTACCAGCCGTGATGTCTTTGAAGCAAATGAAACTGATGCGATCCGCCGCCGTTCCGCTACACAAGTTATTGTTGGCGTTTACCTGAATAATGGCCAAATCACCAGGATCTAAACGGGTTTGGGCATTGATCCAACCCCATTGTAATAAAAAAAGCAACAAGAATAGGAGTGGCCGAATGGCAATAGGTTTCATGGATAATTGTTTATGTACTGGTTTTTAGGGCATTGAAGTTTTAGGCGTTCAATTAATCATGAGCGAAGCCTAAGTCCATCAAACCCTAAAACTTAATTGACAAACGACCAACTACATCGCCAAAGTGTTAATCCAAGATTAAGTTTATTTTCAGTTGTTTTTTTTATAAAAAGACTTATCTTTGCAGACACTTTTGACAAAAGTTCTTTAAAAATGAACGGGCTCACACCTTTTTCCTTACCAATCAAGGGTTTGCGCGACGGGATACATGAGTTCCAGTATGAAATTGGAGCAGAGTTTTTTGCCGAGTTTCCGGAATCTCCGGTACAAGAGGGAAAACTTTCTCTAAAAGTAATCTTGGATAAACAACCAACGCTCTTTGTACTCCATTTTGATTTTGCAGGTACAGTTCGCACAGATTGTGACAGGTGTCTCGCTGAAATCGACCTTCCCATTGGCGATCAACAAATGTTGATTGTCAAACTGAGTGAAGAAAATGAAGTGGAAGATCCCGAGGTCATTTACATTCATCCCGAATCTTCAGAGTTGAACGTAGGCACTTTCGCCTATGAATTCATAGTTCTGGCGATTCCGATGACCCGAACTTACGATTGTGTAGCAGACAACAATCGGCAATGCAACATGGAAATGCTCGATATATTGAGTAAAAACCTGGTAGAAATTGCCGATGATGTACAGGATGATCCAGAAATAGATGAAAATCCAATCTGGAGCGCCCTCAAAGACTTGGATATTAACAACACTAACGAACGGGATTGATTCCCGATAAATTTTGGAACGATGGCACATCCCAAGAGTAGAGGTTCGAAGCAGAGGAAGCATAAGCGTAGAACGCACTTCAAAGCGGTTGCGCCGAACGTGGCTACTTGTAAAACTACAGGTGAAAAACACCTGATGCACCGCGCATATTTCGACGCGGAAGGTAACATGTTCTACCGCGGCAAGATGTTTATTCAGTCGAAAGAACAAGAGCAGGAAGAAGAGCAACAATAAGCCCCTTCGTCCTGAAAGGTTATAGAGACAACAAGAAAACAGCTCCCATCAAGTGATTTGATGCGGAGCTTTTCTTGTTGTGGGTGTATGTTATAGCCCATAGATAGTTCACGAATAGCCCCACGAAGGCCCTACGAGTAGCACACGAATTACCCACGAATAAATTCGTGGGTTGTGGTTCTGGGTGCGCTCCCACGGCTAAAGCCATGGGTTGCGTGCTTCCAACCCAGTACATTCTGCTGCGCGACTAAAGTAAGTGCAAAAACCAGGGGTTGCTTAATTTTTTCATGATTTGATTATCTTTGCGCCGCAACCCACGAATTTATTCGTGGGAGCGCACACGACCACCCAACCCATGAATTTATTCGTGGGACATTCGTAGGGTTCGTGAAAAAAGCAGCAAACAACCATGAAAAAAATCATCAAAACCGATAAAGCACCTGCGCCTGTAGGCCCTTACAACCAGGCCATCATCCACAATGATACGCTTTACGCTTCAGGTCAAATTGCACTTGATCCGGTCTCTGGTGCATTGATCACCGAAACCATTGAGGCGGAAACGACTCAGGTAATGAGCAATGTACAGGCCATTTTGGAAGAAGCAGGACTCTCGTTTAAAGACGTGGTTAAAGTATCCGTTTTTGTTACCGACATCAATAATTTTGGGCGCATCAACGCCGTATATGCCACTTATTTTGACGAAGCTACCGCACCTGCCCGCGAATTGGTTCAGGTGACAGCTTTGCCCAAAGGTGGAAATGTAGAAATTTCTGTAATAGCCGCTTTTGACTAATCACGATCCAGCAACAATGAGCGATAAAAAACGCGTACTCTCTTGCATTCAGCCCACTGGTGACATGCATTTTGGCAACTATTTCGGTGCCGTAAAGAATTGGGTAGACTTGCAGGCCGAGTATGAATGTGTATATGGCGTAGTGGATTACCACGCCATGACCATGCCTTACAATCCCATCAAATTGCGCGAAAATACCTGGGAGTTGATTTTCAACCTCATGGCCGTAGGGATTGCCCCCAACAACCTCTTCATTCAGTCTCTCGTACCTGAGCATACCGAATTGTGCTGGATTTTCAACTGTTTTGCTTCTTATGGCCAGTTGTCGCGCATGACCCAGTTTAAAGACAAAAGTGCCACTTCTTCGGAAGGCGAAGACGGCTTCATTTCTGCTGGATTGCTAGACTACCCCGTTTTGCAAGCTGCGGACATTTGCATTTACCGCGCAGATTATGTGCCGGTTGGCAAAGATCAGGAACAACACCTGGAATTGGCCCGCAACATCGTTCAGCGCTACAACAATCAGGTGGGCAAAGAGTATTTGGTAATGCCTGAGCCTTTGTACACCGAATTTACCAAAATCACCTCTACCGCTGATCCAACCCGCAAAATGAGCAAAAGTGCCGGTGAAAAGCACTACATCAGTCTCTTTGCAGACAGCGACAAGATCCGCAAACAGGTACGTTCAGCCGTAACCGATACGGGTGAAAATTCTGGCTCAGAGATGAGTCCTGGGGTGAAAAACCTGTTCGAGTTGCTGAAAGCTTGCGGAAAGTTGGATGCCTATGCTGCCCTAAAAGCAGACTACGATGGAGGCAACCTAAAATACGCTCCACTCAAAGAAGCGGTAGCAGAAGCACTGGTTGAAGTATCCGAAACGGCCCGCAACCAACGCGCTGAACTCAATACCCGCAAAAAAGAAGTCAAAGAGGAAATCAAAGCTTCTTCGGAACAAATTCGCCGCCGAGCCCAACAAACCCTGAGAGAGGTAAAGGATTTGGCAGGGCTGTTGAACGTCAAATATTAAGGTTCTAATGTTCCTGAGTTCGATGGTTCAGCCGCCGCCGGTCACTTCAACCACTGGTCACTGAGCGAAGCCGAAGTGCCAGTGGCTGAAGTGACGGTGGCGGCTGAACCATCGAACTCAACAGCCTTGGAATCCCCAAAAAAACTCTACCAATGAAAATCATCTGCATCGGGCGCAACTACGCCGAACACGCCAAAGAACTCAACAACGCCGTACCTGAAGACCCCGTAGTGTTCATGAAGCCACCTTCTGCACTGCTTGTGGGTGATAAACCGTTTTATTACCCAGAATTCACCAAGGATCTGCATTACGAAGGAGAAATTGTATTGAAAGTGTGCAAAAATGGCCGCCATGTACAGCCAGAGTTTGCCCACGAATACTACAATGAAATCGCCTTTGGCATTGACTTCACCGCCCGCGATATCCAGGCCAAATGCAAAGCCAAAGGCTTGCCCTGGGAAATTGCCAAAGGATTTGATGGCTCAGGTGTATTGAGTGATTTCGTTGCGTTGAGCGAGGTGGAAGATCCAAAATCCATCCGTTTTGAACTCAAAAAAAATGGTCAGGCCGTACAGCAAGGCAATACCGCCGATGTGATTTTTTCCTTTGAAGACATCATCGTGTACGTCTCCAAGTTTTTCAAATTACAAATGGGAGACATCATTTACACGGGTACGCCAGCAGGGGTTGGCCCGGTACAGTTAGGTGATACCCTGGAAGGATTTATTGAACTGAAAAGCGGCAACCAGCAGTTTCTGACTTGTGAGATAAAGTAATTTAATGTCTAATTAATGCTGCGGCTTTTTTTTCTAATAAAATATTGAAAGAAGCCACAAAGTCGATTCTACTTTATCCCAGGTTGTTTTATTTGGGTCGATCGGGTTATTTTTGCTTTCATGGAATGAAGTTGGATAGCCATGGCCTGAATTAAAACAAGCCCCCATTATTCACGTAGTAAAAATAGGAGTTTCCACCACTAAACGTCCAATTGGTGGCATTAAAAGAACCATTCCCGGTAGCACTGCCCTGAATTTTGTAAGCTTGTACCGCCTGCCCACTGCGGTTCCAGGTCAAGGGGCTGCCACTTACACAGGTTTCCGGCCCGAGGTTGACATTTTTCAAAAAATAAGCATGGTTGAGTCCATATACTTTGCCAATGCCATTTTGGTCGATGCACACCGCCGTTTGCTCATCTACCCCAATTCCTTTTACCGTGGTATAGCCAAAATCTTTCATCAAACGCGCCATAAAGGTGATGTGCCTCCCTTGGCGGTCGCGTTGGGTATAGTGTGAATCGGTGATGGTATTTTGTAAGTGGGTAGCCGCAAGAAAGTCGTTTTGCCCCAGCGTCACAAGACTGTTGTATGGATTAGCGAGGGCTTGAGCAGTGGTTACACTACCCGTTTGGGCGCTGTAGTAAGCGGAGCCCAAAACGGCCAATCCCGCACTCGTCCCTCCAACGGGTGCCCCTTTGGTATTCAGCAGGTAATTGATCGCCGTTTCGGTGGCTGAGTTTTTCCAATAATTTACATAATTCCACTGGTCGCCACCTGCGATGAAAAGTGCCTCAGCAGCCCGAATTTTATCGGTCACACTAGCCAAGTCCGCCTTAGCCCGGCTATCGATGATGATGGTTTCGACAGAGTTGACGGGCACCATGTCGAACATGTACTGGTTGTATCCATCCGCACCAGAGGAACGAATGACGACGATGTCTCCCCCACCACTGCGGGTCAGCAACCAGGCAATGGCTGCGTCTACATCGGTGCTACCACCCATCAGTACCAGGCCAGGGGTAGGGGTGGGAGTCACATCAGCGGCATTTCCGGTCAGGTAAGTCACGACCTTTGGCACTTTTGCGGAGAGTTCACCAACAACTTCTTCACTGCGAATGATTTGATTGTTTTGGGAACAAGCCAGGTTGAAGGTCAACAATCCGAGCAGCAATAGTTGAGCTGTTTTATTTTTGCGCATAATTGAGCGTTAACTTGTTAAGGAAAGTAAAATACAAAAACCGCCGATTTCAATTGTCATTTCTTTTTATTTATCTTGATTCAACAGTCTAGACACCAAGTTTTTGAGGTTCGTCGTTTTTGTAAAAATAAAACTCGATCCATGTACAGAACACTTAATTTCTTAAGGTAAAGACCGTGATCTCCGGCCTCACCATAAACCGAACCTGCCACAAATGCCCCAGTGCACGATTGATGTACAGCCGGCGTCCATCTTCCAGGTCGATTTCGCCGGAAGTGTATTTTTTGTACTTTACAGGCAACATAGGTGGAGTCAAGCAGTTTTTGACTTGCGATATCAACTAGCAGCAGCAAGAATTTTTCGTTAGCGGATTTTCTGGAAGAATGCTTTCAACAATTGACTGCATTCATCATTCAGCACCCCATACTCCAAGGTAGTTTTGGGGTGCAGCAATTCTTTGCCTATGCGCATGAAGCCGCGCTTGTCATCCCCTGCGCCATAAACCAGTCGCCCCATTTGCGACCAGAAGATCGCTCCTGCGCACATGTTACAAGGCTCCAGCGTAACATACAGGGTGCAATCTGGTAAGTATTTGCTATTGAGATAGTTGGACGCAGCGGTAATGGATAAAATTTCGGCATGCGCAGTTACATCCAAGAGTTTTTCGGTAGTATTGTGCCCGCGGGCGATGATGCGATTTTCGCAGACAATCACTGCGCCTACTGGAATTTCCCCTTCATCAAAAGCAGCTTGAGCTTCTTTCAGAGCCTCTCGCATAAAGTATTCATCTCCGCGAAAATGTAACATAATTGCTTATATTTGCCGATCGTATTGTCGAAAATAGCCGTTGAATTCTTCAGCGAATGTACGTTATTTTCTTTTTATCCAGACAATTCCTATTTTTGCACCGTTTTAGCGGAAAGGGACACACGAAGAGGTTTATTTCCGTAAGCATTATCTATAATAATTATCAAGACCATGCCTTATTTATTCACTTCTGAATCAGTATCTGAAGGGCATCCAGACAAGATCGCCGATCAAATCTCCGATGCATTGATTGATCATTTCCTGGCATTTGACTCCAGTTCTAAAGTTGCTTGCGAAACGCTTGTAACCACAGGTCAGGTAGTGCTTGCAGGTGAAGTTAAATCAAAAGTATACCTCGATGTGCAGTCGATCGCACGCGACGTCATTCGCCGCATTGGCTACACCAAGTCGGAATACATGTTTGAAGCCAACTCTTGTGGTATTCTTTCGGCTATTCACGAGCAATCACCAGACATCAACCAGGGCGTAGAACGCGCCAATCCTGAAGATCAAGGTGCGGGTGACCAAGGCATGATGTTCGGTTATGCCACCAACGAAACCGACAATTACATGCCGTTGCCTCTTGATTTGGCACACCGCATTTTGTTGGAGTTGGCGTATATCCGCAAAACCCGTCCTGATTTGATGCCTTACTTGCGTCCCGATGCAAAAAGCCAGGTGACCATCGAATATTCTGATGATCATCAGCCTATTCGCATCGATACGATTGTGGTTTCTACCCAGCACGATGATTTTGCTGAAGATGCAACCATGTTGAACCGCATCCGCGAAGACATCATTCGCATTTTGGTTCCACGTGTTAAGGATCAACTGCCTGAGCGTTTGCAAGGTTTGTTCAATGATGAAATCACTTACCACATCAACCCAACGGGCAAGTTCGTTATCGGTGGCCCTCACGGCGACACTGGTTTGACTGGCCGTAAAATCATCGTAGATACTTACGGTGGTCGTGGAGCACATGGTGGTGGTGCATTTTCAGGAAAAGATCCATCCAAAGTAGACCGTTCCGCAGCTTATGCTACGCGCCATATCGCCAAGAATCTGGTTGCCGCTGGTGTTTGTGATGAGATTTTGGTACAGGTTTCTTACGCCATCGGTGTGGCCAAACCAACCAACATCTATGTCAATACTTACGGTACTGCCAAAGTAAATCTGAGCGATGGAGAGATTGCGTTGAAAGTAAACGAGATTTTTGATATGCGCCCTTACGCCATCGAAACTCGCTTGAAGCTGCGCACACCCATCTACTCTGATACGGCAGCATACGGCCACATGGGACGTACTCCTGAGGTCAAAAAGGTGCAATTGCGCGATGCAACTGGCCAATTCGTAGAGCTCGAAGTGGAAACCTTTACCTGGGAGAAACTGGATCACGTGGACAAAGTAAAAGCAGCATTTGCACTTTAAGCATTTGCGCAATATATACTCGATTATTGGGGGCGACAATCTGTGCGATTGCCGCCCTTTTTTTATGGTTTAGACATGCGCTATACCCTCAAAAATGTCTTCTTCAAGTACAAGAAGTACAAAAAGCCCCATTTGACCAGCACAAACATCAAGGAGGCAATGACCAATTTGTAAGGCTCACTAAACAATTGAATCAACCATTTGAAGAGCGCTTCAGTGGTAAAATGAAAGTCAATGAACCCTTCGGACAGGTAAATCAAAATGGAATTCATCCCGATCACGGCGAAGAAAAATGCCCAACTGCGGTAGCCCAGCACATCAATCACATAATAAAAAACGGACAACAACAAGAGGCTAAGGCCGCCTACTTGCAGCACAAAAGAACTCGTCCACAGGTTTTTGTTAATGGGAAAAATCAAATTCCAGAGTTGGGCCAACACTAAAAATGCAATCCCCATGATGGCCAATTGGAGGGTTTTTCGTTGTTGGCTGAGGGGGCTGTTTTTCAATAGATTGCCTGCATAAATTCCCAACAAGGCCGTACCAATAGCCGGAATAGTGCTCATCAGTCCTTCGGGATCATGGATGCCCAAATGCAACCTGCCCGGAATGATCATGCGATCAATGTAAGATGCAAAGTTGCCTTCCATCGTGAGGTCTCCCATCGCAAATCCTGGAGCTGCGGTGAAGGTCAGCAAAAGCCAATATCCAATCAGCAATGCACAAAACCAGATGATTTGCCCTGTTTGTTTGGTATACAGATAGATGATGTTGGCAAACATATAAGCCAGCCCAATGCGGCCCAATACGCTGGGAAAACGGATATCAGCCAGTGGACGAAACTCCAGGCCATTGTTGTAAATAATCCCCAACAACACCAGTACCAAGCCCCGCCGAATGACGCGCAGCAGCAACTGTTGCTTGGGTTTTCCTTTCTCCAAATCCCTACCTACTGAATAAGGTGTTGCCACTCCGGCAAGAAACAAAAACAGCGGAAAAATCAAATCGTACAAATGAAATCCATTCCAGTCGGGGTGAGTCAACTGGTTGGCGGCGGCTTCCCAAATGGGAGAACCCGTAGCTTTGGCCAAATTGTGCACGATTTCTTCGGCACCCATGATCCAAAACATGTCAAAGCCCCTCAGAGCATCCAATGAATACAAGCGTTGTCCAGTAGCGGGAGGTGTCATTAGCAGTGCGTTTTTAAGCGGTGACCAGGAACGAAAATGTGACTTTATTTTAATTCTGTCCCTTAGCAAAGCTACTTAATTTTTCAAGGCTTCCTTTCTATTTCCTTACTCAAAATCGACAGTTATTGCGCATTTTCTGCCAACACTCGACAATTATCGAATTTGGACAAACTTTAAATTCGTTTTTCAAGAAATTGCATTTTTATTTTTCTAATTGATCATTTGTATTTTGTAAAGTCGACTAACTATCAATCCTATGAAACTTGGATTAAATTTACCTTGCTTGCTGGTCACCTTGCTGATCATTTTGAGTCACCACTTACCCGGACAAGAACTTCCAACGGGATTCATCCAAACCCAATTGGTTGATGAATTAGACCCGACTTCCATGTCCATCGCTCCTGACGGACGCATTTTCATCACCGAAAAAAATGGTAAGATCCGCCTCGTTATAGACGGTAGTTTGCAAGCCGCTCCCTTCTTGAGCATCAAAGTGGACAATTTCAACGAAAGAGGACTCAGCGGGTTGACCTTTGATCCAAATTTCGAAGCCAATAGCTATTTCTATGTTTATTACACTGTACCCGGCAACAACCGCAATCGCCTCAGTCGATTTACGGCCAATGGCAATACCGCCATCCCCAGTAGTGAGAAAATTTTGATCGAATTCGAACCCTTGGCGGGGGCAATCCACAATGGAGGAGGAATGGCCTTTGGAAAAGATGGAAAATTGTACATCGCAGTGGGAGATGGGAGTGATGGCAACCTGGCCCAAAATCTGAATTCTACATCTGGCAAGGTTTTGCGCATCAATGCAGATGGCAGCATTCCTGCCGACAATCCTTTCATGGTTCCAGGAACTACCCAAAAGTCGCCTGTTTGGGCACTGGGTTTTCGCAATCCGTTCACTTTTGCAATAGATACAGTGAGCGGAAAATTGTTTGTCAACGATGTGGGCAATTCCTTGTGGGAAGAAATCAACGAAGTGGGTCGTGGCACCAATCACGGTTGGCCACTTATTGAAGGCTTGCGCCACAACGAAGTGCAACCCAATAATTACCGAGATCCATTGCATGCTTACTCACACCAGGAGGGTTGTGCCATCGTTGGTGGTGCATTTTTTAATCCGGCTACCACCACTTTTCCCGATAAATACAAAGGCAAATATTTTTTTGGGGAATATTGTCAGGCACAAATCAGGCTTTTAAACCCCACAACTGGAAAAGTAGAAGAAACATTTTTAACGGGTACTCAGCGCCCTGTGTCCATTCGCCTGGGCCCCGATGGCAATTTATACTACCTGACCAGAGGAACCAACCGCGGTGGCTCAGTATACGACAACACCAGTGCGGGCGATGGCCAACTGTGGAAAATCGAATACCGGGGCAATGGCAGTCCGATAGTTTCGATCCAGCCCAAATCAACCCTGGTAGCCATTCATGAAGATGCCTTTTTTACCACCGGGGCTTCGGGTGATGCAACGTTGAAATACCAGTGGTACAAGGAGAATCAGTTGCTTCCTGGTGCTACCGATGCCATTTTACGCGTTCTCAACGCCCAGTTGGCCGATGATGGCAGCAAATATTACTGTGAAATCAGCAATGACAAAGGAAAAGTCGTAACCCGCTCCGCCACCCTCACGGTAACGCCCAACACTCGACCAAGCATCCTTTTTTCAGCACCTTCATCTGTTCAACGGTTCTCAGCAGGAGATACCATTTATTACAAAGCAAGCGCCACTGATTTGGAAGATGGCCTGATCGATCCTTCCTCTTTGCAATGGAAAATTGATTTCCACCACGATGATCATGTACACCCGGCCATTGGCCCTGAAGAAGCCGCACTCAAGAATTATTTTGTGGTTCCCCGTTCTGGAGAAACCGCTGTTACGGTTTACTACAGGATCTATTGCACGGCGAAAGACAAAGAAGGATTGGCCAAAACCGAGTTCATCAATGTGCTTCCCCGCAGAACTTCCTTTGCGGTGCAAACTTTACCAGCGGGGATTGAAGTGAACATTGATGGCAGCAATACGCCTGCGCCTATTGAGGTAAACAGCGTGCTGGGAATATTGAGGGTCATCTCTGCGCCAAAAGCCGTTTTTCAGGGCACCAAAATCTTGCATTTCAAACGCTGGAAAGAAATCAATTCAGACCAGCCCCTGGTGACGTTTTTCGCTGGCGAAATACCGAGCTTGACCGCCGAATATACCGAAGAATCCTTAAACATTGGCAAAGGCAATGGCTTGCGGGCGCTTTACTTCCAAGGAGAAGTTGATGCATTGTTGAATGGCAAAATATTTGATACCCAACCTGTCGTCATCCGAATTGATACAACTGTAAATTTCAATTGGGGCATGGGTTCTCCGGCTTTAGGCAGAATTGCCAACGACTACTTCGCGGTACGCTGGCTGGGAGATCTGGAACCCATCTTTACAGAAGATTATTATTTTCACTTGCCTACCGATGACGGAATCCGGCTCTGGATCGACAATAAGCTGATCGTAGACAACTGGAATTACCAACCGGTTACAGAGGTAATTTCTCAACCGGTTCGACTTGAAGTAGGAAAGCGCTACCGGATAAAAATGGAATATTTTGAAGCCGGTGGTGAAGCGGAAGTGCGTTTGTGGTGGAGTACCCCAGTATCGGATAAAGCACCCGTGCCCAAGTCTCAGCTTTTTTCGGATCCAACTCCCCTCGATCTGTTGAATAAAAGCAAATTTTCCTATCGCTTTTTCCCTCAACCCATGGAGGAAAAAGTCAGCTTATTTGTTCGATCTGATTTTTCTAAAACCCTAACTTTGCGCCTCAATGATGCCAGTGGCCGCATGGTATTTGAACAAATGCTCGACATTCGAGTAGGTACAAATTTGCAAGAAATCAATATTGCCCACCTGACGCCAGGGGTTTATTTCGCCCAATTTTTGGATGGTCGCAATGCTTATGAAGCGGTAAAGCTGATCAAGGTAAAATAGGAACAGTAGTCTACTTTTGGATGGCCTTGTTTTCAAGCATTACAAAAGGAATCCCTTTTTGAACCCAGCGCCCGATCTCACCCCGATCGGGAATCACTTCAAAAGCCAGGGAGCCTAAAGCGAGGTCAACGTCTCCATCCAGGTCAAAATCACCGCTGTCCATTGTGATCCAGCGACCCAATCCAACTTCGGGGAAAGTCATGCTTTTGAATTGCATCTTCCCGGTATTTTCGAGGTAAACAAACCCGCTGGGAAGTGCATTGCTAAAGTCTGGGAAAAAAGAAATGGCTGCAAGATCAATGTCACCATCCCGATCAAAATCTACAGGAAGGGCTTTGTATGCGCCGTGCAGGGGGTAAAACCAGGTCTGCTTGAAGTTGTTTTTGCCATCGTTGGTAAAAATACGGATGCCGTGGTACGGCTTTAAAATGGGCGAGTAATCGGCATTGTCTCCACAGGTATAGAGGATGTCTTCGTGCCCATCTCCATTAAAGTCACATAGCGCAAAAAAACTGGAGCCGTAGGAGGCGGGAAAACGCAGCGTACGCACTTCTTTAAATTTGCCTTCACCTTCATTGTAGTAGGTATAAATGCCCTCATCGCCTTGTCCAAAAAGCGCAACGATGTCCATCCGGCCATCCTTGTTCACATCCCGCAAGTAACTACAGGTGGCACCAGGCCTATTGCCCAAAATATGCTTTTGAAATTTCCCATCTGCTTGTTGTTCCCACCACCCCAAGGTGCCCGTATACTTTGAAAACTCACAAATCACCGCATCCAGTCTTTGATCCCCGTTCAGATCTCCCCAGGCGGTGTGTACGGGCCGTTGCAGTCCGTCCATCAGTACCAGCGGCTGTAGTTTTGGGCTGGTTGGCAATTGAAACACAAAACCGCTGCTTGCATCTGTCGGCGAAAACGACCCCATGACGGTGATCAGCAATCGATCGTCCATTTCGGCAATGTCTACCGCGCCTTCTTTCACATTGGCCGCTTTTTGCAATTGCAAGTTTTTGTCAAAGAGGTACATGGCCTTGCTATTGGCATCGCCCAAATACAGTCCTCCCGTTTTGGGAATGTGCACCATCGTAGAGCTGGGTGGCGAAAGGCGGTACTCCGGCACGCGTACACTGAATTGAGCCAATCCGGCTTGCACCGGAGCTATTTCATAGGGAGGAAAATCGCGGGGTGCCTGATCGAGGTAAAAGGCTTGGATGGCGGCCCAATCCTGAGCTGAAATTTGCGGTTTCTCTGGAAAAATGCCCGCTGCCAATACTTTTTCTGCCCCGATTCCTTTTTCAATCAAGCTATTGCGTATAGTGTCATGGGGATAAATGCCCAGCATGTAGCCCATGCGCGGGAGGATGTACTGCTCCCAGGTTCCTTGCGGCAACAAGGCAGGATCAGGGTAGGCGTGGCAAGCGGCACAGCGTACTTTGGCCAATGCTTCTCCACGGGCAAGGGTAGTTGCCGCCGATTCAGTTGAGTTAGGGTTGCCTTGTTTGCAGGCACCTAACAATCCAAAAAAGCCGCTGAGTAGCAGCACAAAACTCCAGTATCTATTCATCGCAGAAGTTTACTTTGCGAATAATGGGTTTGGTTTACGTTTACTAAACTTTTGAAGTTTAGTAAACGTAAACCAATTAATCGTAAACCCATTATTCGCATTACTTAGTATTCCCCACCCAATTTTCGCTGATTCCATTCCGGTTTTGCTTCAAATTCAGGCAAAAACGCTGGTTTTCGGGACAGGCCGGTTGTATCCGTTAGCGTTTGCATAAAGGCAATGATGTCTTTGATTTCCCGCTTTTTGAGTTGCAAATTGTCAAAGGGTAAGGTTTGATGGGGGATTTTGATGCCCAGGCCTTGTCCGCCGCCCAAATTGTAAAAATCCATCACTTCCTCCAGGGTTTTGTACACCCCATTGTGCATGTAAGGAGCGGTAAGGGCCACATTGCGCACCGTCACGGTTTTGAAGGAATATTGGTAAAAGTAGGCTTCATCCTCAGGCCGGTGATTCGCGTAGCGGCCCAGATCGGGGTCAACTTGTGGGTTTTGCTTGTCGTTGGTAGCGGGTACTCCAATCACTTCTGATTCAGAATCCTGGTAATTTGGGGGAGTCAATCCGCTAAATGTAGGCGCAAAATGGCAAGTTCCACAAACTGCTTTTCCCATAAATAAATTAAAGCCGCGTGCGGCAGCAACCGGGTAAGTTGTTTTTTCGGCACGTACGTATTGATCAAATGGACTGTTGAATCCCACCAAGTTGGAAATGTATTGGCCCAAGGCACTGGATATGCTCCATTGCGCAATGGAACGTGTCCCCAACTCCGGAAATGCCTCCGCAAACAAGCGTCGATACTCCGCGCTTTGATTCAATTTGGCTTCCATTTCCAAAAAATCGGTATTGAATTCGTCTTTGCTCAAGGTCACATGTTTGATTTGTCGATCCAGGCGTTGTTCGCGCAAGTCGTAGAAATAGCCTTTGGCAAAAACGGCATTGATCAGTGTTGGTGCATTGCGCAAAATAAAATGTGCCCCATCTGCCGCCTTGCTGCGCGCCAAACCATCTGTAAATGCGCGCTCGGGCTGATGGCAGGAGGCACAGGCCATTTTATTGCTGGAAGAAAGGATAGGGTCAAAAAACAGGAGGCGACCCAATTCTATTTTTTTGGAATCCAGTTGAAGCCCGCCAGCATTGCCGAAATGAATGGGATTCAACAGGTTTGGATCAAAAATATTTTGTGCCGTATAATTAACAGCCTGAGTCATGTAGGTTGTCTCGGTATTCAACTCAATTCCCAAAGCCCGGTGGGCCAGGTAAAGTTTTTGGTACAGGGGATTCAGGTAAGTTTTGAGAAAATGTAGGCGATCAAAGGTTTCAAAATTGTCGTTTTGTGCCAAGTATTGAATTGAAGCCGAGAATAGGTTTTTCAGCGAAATCACCAATTCCGGTTTTTTCTCCTCCAATAGGGGGTAATATGCAGCTATAGCGCGACTCACCGCATTTAAAGCGACACCTGCTTCAGGGATGGCGTTGGCCGATCCGGGGGTATCGAAACCCGTTAAACCCAAGGTAAAAACCCGGTTGATTTCTAGCCGGGAAGCTTCAAAAACAAAGCGGTGTTGGAGCGGAATCCCCAATTGATAGGACTTAATTTTTTTCAATTCTTCTTGCAGTAGCTCCGCTAAACTGTCAACTTTTGCAATTTCAAGATCGGCTTCTTCTACAAAAAGCATATCATCCAACACTTGCAACCCTACGGGCTCAAGCACCACAATTTTTGGCATGTTGGGCAGCAGGCTGGGTAAGGGTGGCCCATTGAGGGTTTTCTTGACCAACTCTCGGTCGTTGTATTCCAATAAAAATTCTACAGATTTGAAGGCAAGGCGGGTATCCAAGTGGATTCGCTGCAATTGTTGAAGGGTGATTTTTTTATGTTGAAACTGATCACAGGCTTCATTCAATTGCTGTGTCCGCAAATAAAAAGTCTCCAGGCCAAGCTTGAATTGGCTGTATACCGTGGAAAGGGCAAGTTGAGGATCTTGCTCTTGAAAGGGAGTCCAGCGCGATACCGATGCCAGCAATGCAAACAATGGCAGGACGACAAAGAGTTTCTTCATGGAGTTATCTAATTATTGGCAAGAAATAAAAAAGGAAAAAATGAGAGAGGTGGCCACCTCGTATAAATTAGGGGCCACCTCCAGGTTTTTTAAGTCGAAAAACCTTATTCTTGAACCATCAATTTGGCTACATCACCTTCCGCAGTTTGTACGAAATAGATGCCAGTTACCAAATCGCTAACGTCCACCTGATTGGTGTTGCGTTCTACACGCATACGCTTGCCTTCTACGTTGTAGATGGCAATATCAGTCGTTTTGTTGAAGTATACCATGCGAGTGGTTGGATTAGGATAAACCTTGAATCCAGTTTTCTCAATGGTTGGCTCTTTCAATGCAGTTACTTTCAACTTGTCAAAACCATGAATCGCGAAAGTAAAGGAGTGGTTGTAAGGGAAAGCATTCGCGGCAGAAGAGTGCTGAGAGTTGATCAACAAAGATTTTCCATCAGGAGTAGGCATTACACCAGTTACTTCTGCTCCTCTTGGTACTGCTGTCAAACGAATCAGGTTGTCTAATGTAGGTTTTGCGATACTCAAGTCCAATAAGAACAATTCACAAGTTGCATTGCTTACTCCAGCAGGAGTACGGTTGTAAGTGGTACCGTTCAAGTCTTCGCAAATAACCAGGAATGACTTGCCATCGATGGTCATCACGTTCAAACCGTCAGGGTTAGAAAGGTGCTTCTTAGGGTAATCAGCAACTGCCTGGCTGGCAGAAGTAGCCAATTCTGGACCACCTTCAATAAATACATAGTTGGTGTCTTTCTTTGGATCATAAGCCCATACGCGGCCATAATAATCGGTATAACCCGTTGCGTTTGGAGTGGTACGGCCTTGCTTGGTAGCACGTGCCACGTGGTAAGGATCGGCAACAGCACCTCTGGCTGCACCAGCAGCAAAACCAGTGCCAACTTGGTCGTTACCTGTTTCAGTCCAGTAAACGATTCCAGTTTTGTAATCGATGGCTACCCACTCGATACGGGCATACATAGTTGGAGCCAATTTTGCAACCTGGTTGTGGTGGTTGAACATGGTTACTGAATCTGCTTGATTTACCTCAACCCACTTGTAGCCTTTCAGGTCGTGCTTGTATACAAACAATTTTCCTTTAGAGAAATCACCAGCTACTTCCGCTTCAAACTTGCCCCAGTATCCAGGCGTTTCGTCTGGTCCGAAATAAACTGTTTTGTTGTCGCTGGCAATGGCACCACCTTCAAATGGCTGACGTCCCCAGTTGTATTGCTTGCGGATTGCCTTGGCTTGGATGGGATCAATTTCTACCAACCAGTTGAAGTTTTGGTATTTCTTGATTTTTTTGCCGTTGAAGATACCAGGCAGATCAGTTTTGATGGTAAAGTCAGCAGTATCACGTACACCCTGGTTCAATGTGCTGGTACCAACAAAAGCAGGCAGGAAGCGGCGTTCTGCAGGAGCATTTTTAGCAACCAGGTTCTGACCATTGTAAATATCGGCGTTTCTGTTTCTGAACCATTCTTCAGCAGTCCAGATGCGACCATCAGGAGCAGAGATTCCACCACAGTTCATACCAGTTTCACCAACAGTGTTGGCGAAATCTACAGAGAAGAAATCGCCTTTGCGTCCATCAGTTAAGGTTTGTGGTACAATCTCCAACAAATCCGTAGAAGCGTTGCGCTTTACACGGAAAGTAGTCATACCTCCACCATCACCTTGGTAGTCATCACGGTAAACGGTTTCGTGGTTTACAGAAACCCAACCCAAAGATTCACCAGATTTGTCAGGCGTGAAGCCGATAAAGTCATGCCATTCTTTGGCAATTGCTCTTCCTGCAGGAAAACCATAAGTTGCAGGGGTTTGTACGATGTCGTGACCACCAACGAACAGCACTTGTGTTTTGAGTGGAGACGGGGGCAACAAAATTTCAAGTGGAACGAAGGATGCAGGCATCTGCAATTCTTCAGGAAACAGCTTTTGAGCAGAAGCTACTACTGCCACCATGCTGCAAAGCAGCAAGGAAAGTACTAATTTCTTCATGTTGAGAGAAATTGAAATGATTGGATAATATAGAATGATCTAACTGTGCGAAGATCCGATTGTAGTATTAAGTGAAAGTAAAAAGAAGGTTAGGGTTTTGTTATTGATTCAATAATTGCAAGCTCATAGGTGCTTATCTTGGTAAATTCGTACATGTATTTTCATTCATTTTCAACAAGAACTTGGTTCACTGAGAATGTTGTAAACAATCAACTGACCGGAGTTTGGATCAAATTTATGGTCATAAACCGACAATGGCCTACGGGCTGGCCCGCGCAATACACAACCCAATTTTGAAAATTGACTCCCATGACATGGACAAAGCCAGGACTCTCCATTGTTGTCAGGGTCTACCGGACAACCACTGTGCGTACAGTTTAGATTCAGCACTTTAAAAGTGGCTTCTCCCGTGCGTACTATCGAAAACATACCAAAAACGGGTCGATCCAAAGTGAGTGTCCCTCCTACTTTCCCCAGTTCGGGATGATTTTTAAGTACCAACAGCAGTTTGGGAATCAAAACCATGGGTGCATCCGAAATGTCCAGTACCTTGTTGCTGCTGATTTCCACTAATCTAAACAAAGTTAATTCGCTAGAGATTTGAGGCACTTCCCAGCTGAATTGGCCTGCTGCCGCCTGTACTTTTTCGGCAATGGCCATCCAGTCTATGCCATTGTTGCGCGAAAATTCGATCCGCACAAAATCAATACAGGCTGCCACCCAACGAATGGAATGTTCATCTCCTCCATACAAGGTCAACCCTGTATCAGGAGGCAACAACTTGAGCACCGGCCCTTCTTCACAGATGGGTTGTCTGTATACATACTCTGCCGTGCAGCCATTGAGCAGCACCAATCCAGTAAACCCTGCGCCAAACCGCAACAGTTTTTCTAAAAAAAGACGGCGATTGTAAGGAATCATAACTCTGAATTTTTAACCATCTCAGCATCAGGGATCCAATGGATCCAATGGATCGAGGTGCAAAGAAATAATTTTGGGTTTAAATTCAACGTCGTGGCTGGAAATTTTCGCAAAAAGCTCATAGGGCAAATACCCCAATTCTAGCATATTGCGCTCTTTAAACCGGTATTTCGGATCGGTGATGTACACGATTTGATCCATAGTAGAAGTGCACAAAGCCATTTTATCGGCCGGGATGCCATAACGGAAAATGAGCCGGGCACCGTTGCGGAAGTTGGTGGTGGTATGCCTGGCATGAGGGTCAATAATAATGGCCCGTTCAGGTACACCATATTGTTCCATGAGCGCTTTTTTCATTTCTGTAGCCTCTGCATAAGGCGTTTGAAAAGGATGTACATATCCTCCTGAGAGAATAATCAAGGGCGCCATTCCTTTGTGAAAACGATCTGCCACCAGTTGCACCCGAAATTTTCCCATTGGACTCAAGGGTACATCTACAATGTCGGGGCCATGTCCGGGTTGTAAAATTACAGAATAAGGATATTTTGACCATTCAATGTTGGGGATATACTCAAGCGCTTTATGGTTTTCCAAGGCTTCCATGGGTTCGTGACGGGCCGCTTCGTCCCGATTGTTCATATCCATCAGCGTTAAAGCGTACAAGGTAGCGGGCTGGTGAAAAAGCGTCCAGCTTGTAGTTTTTTCTGCCAGGAAATGCCCGGCAACCATCAAATACCGTTTGTACATCAGGCTTTTCGCTGCATAACTTGCCGAATCTATAGAAGCGTAACGCCCACGTTTGCCCAAGGCGTAACTGTTGAGGATGTACTGGATTCCGCCACAAGCCTCAGTCCAGGCAGACTGGAGCATTTCTACGTCAGACTTTTCAGCGTATTTCATAAAAGCGCCAGAAGGCCGAAGGTGTTGTTGAACAAGCGCCTGGATCGACTTTTCCTTTTTACACAATTCGCCCAATCGCTGCCCAATCAATTTTTGCTCCTCCGTGTTGGTATTGAAGGCATTGATCCAACATGAAACCGATGTATCGCACTGTGACAACCCCTCTTGAATGCGTTTCTTTTGGGCATTGAGCACTCCCTGCAAAACCTCATCTTTTTCTATGGTCAATCTTGCCGAAGGTACCTTTTCCAAAAGGGTAAACAGGTAAAAGTTTTTGTCCTGAATATAGCTGGAGCTGTGCAATAAGCGATAATTCGGATCAAAACCATTTTGGCCAAATCCTTGGCTACAAAGCAAGAACAACCAACAGAAAACAATCAAAGGGTATCTCATAGCCGCGCATTTTGAAATCAATTCGTCAAATGTGGATACTATCTGTAAACTGTACGCGAAACAGAGATTAAGCTTTGGTAAAGCGGGGTCAAAATCTCGGCATTGTGGCTTCGCCGCTTCTTTTTTCCACCACCTAAGACCTGTCGATTACCCACAAATCCGCAAATCAGATTTATAATTGAAATTCATGCATTAGAGCCCATAAAGACTGATACAATTGGTTCTAAGAAAACCTGAAACTCCATATAAGTTGACCAAATTTTCAGCTTCCGAAAATATAGTCGCTTAGCGACGGTGCAATTGTAGCGGCGGGTGTAAGCCCGCCGTCATTGGTGTAACGTGGTGGTTGGAGTGCCGTAGGTACGACCCATTTAGAACCAAAAAATGTCGTACCTACGGCACTCCAATATTCACATTGCGCTATAAACGGCGGGTTTACACCCGCCGCTACAACTGTGTCATCGCTACGCGATTGGTCGTTACGGGTTGACATTTGTGAATTGATCCAATCTCCTTTACCTTTAGATCAGAATAGAAAAATACTAATTTGCATTCAATGTGCGGATTTGTGGGTAATTGACAGGTCTTAGGTGGCTGAGGTGGTGAAAAAATTAAAACCGCAGATAAGGCCGCAAACGCTCCAACTTAGCCGATTCCAGAGCCACTACTTCCGCCAGATCCTCGGGTTTGGTAAAGGCGCCATGCTGGTCTTTCCAATTCAGGATACCGCGTGCGGCTTTGAAGCCAATGTAAGGATGACTGGCCAACTCATTCAATGAAGCCTGATTAATCAGCAATGGCTTAAGCACAGGGTTTCCCAATTCCAGACAAGGTATAATTTTTTGAAAGGTAGAATCCGCCAATCCATAGGTCTCTCGAATTTGTTCAAGCGCGTAAAATCCCCCCAGTTTATCCCGAAACTTGACGATGCGCGAAGCCAATACCTTACCAATTCCACGCAACGATTGCCATTCGGAAGTATCAGCAGCATTGACATCAATCGGCGTACAGGGTTTGAAGGCTTTACGAGCAGGTCTCTCCGTTGAGAAATTTGGATAGGTACTTTTTTCTTTTTCAAAAGTTCCATCTTCAATCGAGTTTGAGGGCGCGATTTGAATGTAGCGCTCCACTTTCGGATACCAATCGCGTGGCAAGCCAAATACTTTTTGGACATCTTCCGGCTTTCGAAAATGCCCGCCTTTGCTGGTAAATTTCATCCAAATCGCAGCAGTTCGCGCGGAAAGGCCCAATTCCATTAGTTCAGCTTCCGTCACCTTATTGGGGTCAAATGGGAAAAGATGAATGGGCTTTTCACTTTTCCGTGAATAAGGTTGGAAGCGCTTGTATTTTTTGAAAAACCTGGGCTTGTTTGAGCTTTTGTAGAAGGTAGCCTGTACTGGCTTTGGCGCATTTCCCAGGATACTCAACTTCATTTCTGGAGAAAAATCAAGCCATTTTGGAAGTAAAAAGGTGAGCGTACACAACAAGATCAGCATCGTGCATGCCTTCCTCTCGGATTTGGTATAATAAAAAAAGTCAAAAATGTTTTTCATTTCAAGTGGTTTTTGATACATGATTAGTTTAAGATCCAGGCTCCTTTTTCAGCGGTATCGTGTAAGGGAATGCCTTTTTCCTTGGCCATTTTGCTCACCCAGCGCCTTGTACCAAATCGGTTGGAGCCATCCACAATGATTTTTTTCAAGCCCTTTGGTAAGTCTTCGGGATAGATGCGAGGGTTGTTGCGGAGCAAAAGAAAATCACAAGCCGACGGTGCCTGGGTCGCTGTAGCACCATCGCAAAGGCCAATTTTGTACTTTCCCCAAACCAATACATTTTGATTGCCTTGCAGGCTAGATCCCCATTGCAGGCTAGTCCCCCACTCTACTTTGTGCCAGGTTTTGAGCAACAAACGATAGCGGTGGTTTTGAGCAGCCATGGATTCTGGAATGGTATCTGCATTAGAAAATACGATTGCCGATCGGCCTTGCACGATATCCATCACCGATGCTTTGGGGACCTGGTAACAGATGAGCTGTCGTTGTTTTTGGGATTTGAAAATGTTGGGCCAATGCGCCAGGCCCCAAACCAAAAGCAAGCCCAATGCCGCATTCATCCAATTCAACTTTCGGCGATACAGCGCGATGCACAACAGCACCAGGATGGCATACATTCCAAGGGTAGCCGCGGTTTCCCACCAAAAACCACTGGCAACTGCATAAGGAAGTTCCTGAATTGCTGATATCAAGCGATTGAGCCATAGTATGGAAAAAGCCAGGATTTTGCCAACCCAGCTTGCCGGTAAATGCATGGATTCCAGTACAAACAAGATCAATCCCAGCACCAAAACTAGTCCCGAAAGCGGCACCGCCACCAATCCCGACAACCAGAAAAATACCGGAAACTGATGAAAATAATAGATGCTCAATGGCCCGGTACTGAGCTGAGCTGCAATGCCCACGCTGGTCAATTTCCAAATGTAATCCAGCACCGCATTGGGAGCAGTCCAACGCTCATAAATCCAGGGCTGGAAACCAACGATGCCCCCAAGTGCCAAAAAAGAAAGCTGAAAGCCGATGTCCCACAATAAATTCGGTTGCCAACACAACAATGCGAAGGCTGAAGCAGCCAGAATGTTCCAAATGTTGTACTGCCGCACCAATGCCCTTGAACCAATGATCAAAGAAAACATCACTGCTGCACGAAGCGTGGCCGGGGCGGCCCCGGTCAGCAAGGTAAACAGCCAGATGCTGATCAATTCAAGCCCCAGGCTGATTTTTTTCGCAGCCTTCCCCAACGACACCCAACTGAAAATCCAGCGCAACACAATCGCCAATACGCCTACGTGCAGCCCCGATACCGACAGCACATGCACCGCACCGCTGTTGCTGTAGGCCTGCTTGACTTCCTGTGACAATTGGCTGCGTTCGCCCATGATCAAAGCTGCGCCTACCGCGTAGGTATCTCCTGCTGGAAGGTATTTTCGCAAAGCATGCAAGCAGAATTTTTGCAATCTAAGGGTGAGCGGCAAAGCGGTATGCATGGAATCGATGCGCCAGCCATCAGGTGGGGCAAATGCTTGATGATAAATGCTTTGCCGGGCCAAATACGCTTTGTAATCAAATGCATCCGGATTGAGCAAAGGCTTGGTCTCGTCGACAATACCACTTACATAAAGGTGTTGACCGAGCTGGGGAAAGCGCTGATGCTTCTCCACTTTGAGGTAAACCATGAGTTTCCCCTCCGATTCCTGCCATTGCTTTTTCGGTTTTTGAATTGCATTTACTTGCAACACAACCCGATAGCTGTTTGGGCCAGGGCGGGTATCCAAAATTTTACCCCACATGCCAAGGGTATCGCTCAAGCCTTGTTGGGAAAAATGTTTCTGGGTTTGCCAAAACTGACTCTGCTGAATCCGCAAAATACCCATCCCAAAAAACACCAAAAAAAGGCCACTACCAAACCAGGCCCTGCCACGAAAACTTTGACGCATCGACATCGTCAAAAAAAGCAACAAAAGTGTCCCAAGAAAAATCCACAACAATTTGCTGCTGAGGTAAACGGATCGTGAACACCAATCGCCCAAGCCAATGCCCATTGCCAATGGCAATAGCAGTCTTGGCATAGGAACAATACGCCAATTGATCATGAATGTGCTTTAGCGGGTGCTCAGCAAGATGTAAAAGAGGAAAAATGATAAAAAGGAAAGGTGGTGTAAAAGATCTATTTTGAAAGGGAATTCAAATGTAAAACTTGAATGCTAAAATGCCAAATCTTATCAGAAATATTTTAGACCTAAAGCTCCACAGCGGTTTGTTTAAAAAAATCGGTGACTAAAACAACACAAATAATCTTATTTCAGCCTTTTTTTGTACATTTAGCCATTCTTAAGCCAAATGCGATTATGGAAATTGACATTAGCAAGCATATCGTGGATTTATTGCACGAGCATGATGTAGTATCTTTGCCCGGATTGGGTTCGTTTGTGGGCGCTTACAAATCAGCCCAGGTTGATCAGGTAACCGGTGCCGTTTCGCCGCCAGCAAAAACCATTACCTTCGATGACAACCTGAGAATGGACGATGGGCTCCTGATCGATACCATTGGTAAAACCTATGGCGTCACCTTTGATACTGCCACTAAACTGATGGAAGACTACATACACCAGATTCAGGAAGCACTGGAGCGGAGAGAGATTGTGTCGTTCCTCAGCCTGGGAAGGCTGTACCGCGATTTTGAACAAAATTTGCAGTTTCTTCCCGATGCTACCAATTTCAATGTGGAATCACATGGTCTGCCAGACATCAAAGCCTATCCTATTGCCAAACCAGAACCAGAAATTGAGCCTGTAGTAGTTGAAAATCGAACTGCAAATACTACTCAATCCTCGGCGGTTCCGCTGGGCATACTGATCAACAACTGGCTAAGAGACAATGTCCTCATCGTGGGTATTGTGGCAACGCTAGCCATTGTCATTATGCTGTTCCTATACATCAGAGGACCTCTAGACGAATCAACCAGCAACCAGGATAACCTGGTCAATGTGTCTCCTCCTTCTATTTCAGATGAGCAATACAAAAACGATTTCCCTCCTGAGGAACTGCCCAAAGAACAGCGTCAGCCACTTACCAGCGATAAGCAAGGTGCCGTTGTAGACGATGGAACGTACCAGGAAGATGCTAGTGTTGCGGAAAACAAACCTTCCAGCAAAACGAAAACTACACCTGCGAAGACGGTACCTAAAGCAATTGAGAAGCCAACTATTACCCCCCAAGCCCCTGAGCCAGCTCCGGTGGGCGACAAAACCGGCATCATCGCCATTGGCTCATTCAAAGACCAGGGAAACGTGGCCAAATTGGTGCAGAAAATCTCTGCTGCTGGCTACACCCCTTATAAAACCAGCGCTGGTGATTTGACTAAGGTAGGTGTTCAATTCAATTACAGCACTCCTGCCGAGCTCAATTCAATGCTGAGTCAGGTACGTAAAAAATTTGAACCTGGAGCGATCATCATCAAGCGGTAAGGGAACGGATTTTTTTAATTTTGTAGAAAATAGGGTTCACGCAGATTTTACACAGATTGATGCGCAGATTTTACACAGATTGATGCGCAGATTTTACACAGATTGATGCGCAGATTTTACACAGATTTTTTCTGCGTCAAATCTGCGCATTAATCTGTGCAAAATCTGCGCGAAGTAATCTACAACAACCTTTTGTGCAGCAACTCCACAATGCTTTTCACCCGCTTGTTGTATGGCGGAAACAACATGCTGATGGTACCAAATTTGCGCTCAATGATGGATTTTTCATTGGAAAAGGCCACAAATCCATGAAAGCCCATGTATTTTCCAATCCCACTGTTGTTGACGCCGCCAAAAGGCAAGTTTGGATTGCCATACCCCAACATGTAATCATTGAGTACAGTACCACCTGCCGAGGTATTGTCCAGGATGTACCGGATAAATTGCCGATCCTTGGCTCCGATGTACAAGGTAAGTGGCTTGGGCCGCTGACGAATGATCTTGACCACCTCTTCTTTGCTGGAATACGGAATAACTGGCAGCAAAGGCCCAAAAATCTCTTCTTCCATAATCAGCATGTCTTCGCTGATGTTGCCCAATAAGGTAGGCGGCACAAAGCGCTCCGCTTCATTCCAGGTTCCACCAAGCAACTCTGTTGCTCCTTTGTCGATGGCATCTTCATACAAGCGACGCAAGCGCTGGTAATGCCGAGGACTCACAATGCGGCAATAGTCGGGGTTTTCAATGAGGTTTGCCGAATTGGGATACAGGCGTTCTACGCCCGCACCAAAAGCCTTGACAAAATCGTCAAACTTGGAGGCTTCTACCAGTGCATAATCGGGCGCAATACAGGTTTGGCCATTGTTGAGGCATTTTCCCCAGACCATGTTGTACGCCAAGGTTGAGATAGACGCCGAGGCATCTACAATTGCTGGCGATTTGCCTCCCAATTCCAGGGTAACCGAAGCCAAATGTTTGGCAGCAGCAGCCATCACCACCTTGCCAATCTGCGGACTTCCCGTAAAAAAGATATGGTCAAAAGGCAGTTCCAACAGAGCAGTAGAAACCGAGGCATCGCCTTCTATCAGCGCAACTTCTTCTTCCGGGAAAAGCGATTGAATGGCCTTGGCCATATAAGCTGAGGTATGCGGCGTAAGTTCAGAAGGTTTGATGATCACCGTATTTCCTGCCGCGATGGCATAGATCAATGGAGAAAAAGTCAGGTTGAATGGGTAATTCCAGGGCGAAATGATCAGGCAAACGCCCTTGGCTTCGTAGTGAATGGAGGATACTGTCCCTATCAATGAAATGGGCGTTGCCACTTTTTGAGGCCGCATCCAACGGCGCAGTTCGCGGCGGGCATGCAAGGCGTGGCTCTTGACTACCGCGATTTCCGAAATCATGACTTCGACTTCGGCCTTCTTAAAATCCTGGTACATGGCATCCTTCAAGCCCTGCATTTCCTGGGCATCGTCCAAGAAGCGAATGAGCGAGTTGAGGCGCTCAATGCGTTGGCTGGCACTGGTGTTGGCCATTTGTGGGGCATGCGCTTGTTGCTTTTGGAACAAGGTTGCCGGGTCTATTTGGGTGGTGGTTTCCATGGTTTTTATTTTATCACGCCCGTCGGGGCGACCCTGTCGGGGCGACCCTTGCGGTCGCCCCCGCCCTCCATTTCATGGATGGCGTTTATTTAGGGGCAACCGCAAGGGTTGCCTCTACTTGAATTTTTCGATGTTGTATCCTTTCATGATCGTATCCTCGTAATTGCTTGGGAACAACCGCGCAATCCTGTCCATAAATTTTGCATCCTTGCCCACCAAAACTCTCTTTTCCTTGCGCTGAATCCCCTGAATGATGCGGGCGGCGGCATCGGCAGAACTGGTTTTGGCCATGCGGTCGAATACATCCGAAAATTTGGTCAAGCGATCTTGCTGGGCGGTATCGATGTTGCGTACGATGTTGGTTTTGATGCCCCCAGGGTGTACACAAGTCACAGCGATACTGGTTTTGACCAATTCTTGCCGCAGGGTTTCGGTAAATCCCCGTACCGCAAACTTGGCCGTCACGTACGCCCCTTGATCGGGGTAAGCCGCAATGCCAAAAATACTGGACACATTGACCAATGCCGCTTCAGGACTTTCTTTCAAAAAAGGGATAAATGCCTTCGAGCCATAAATCACCCCCCACATATTGATGTTGATTACTTTTTCAAACAGCTCGTAAGGCGTACTTTCGATTTTTTGTTGCAAAAAAGTGATGCCCGCGTTGTTGATCACAATGTCAACTCCGCCAAAGCGATTCACGGTTTCCTGGGCAAAGTTGTACACTTCGGTGCGGTCGGCTACGCTAAAGGCGCGCCCACCAGCTTTACCACCGCTTTGCTCAATGATTTGGATGGTATCATTTAAGGTATCTTCATTCCAGTCATTGAGTACCACGGTAGCGCCAGCACTGGCCAACTGGATGGCCAATTCGCGCCCCATCCCTGAACCAGCACCCGTAATGACGGCTATTTTTTTATTGAAATCTTTCACACGATCTGATTTTTTACATGACTTGTCAATATTAGTTTTTTTGAAAAACTTCTCAAAGGTTTACAACAATTTTTTTGAGTACAACCTTATTCCCCTATCTTTGTACAAACACATGCTGCAATGAACGACAACTTAATCATCATGGGAGTCAACGCACCGCGCATTCATCAGGCCATCATTGCCAAGTTGATTTACGGATTAACTGATTTGTACGTCAAAACGCATACCCAGCTATTTCCCTATCCAGAAACCATGGTGGATGAAAGCCAAACCAGTCCAGCACCGGATGTAATGTTGGTAGATACCAAAAGTGATTTAACCCGCGCCATTATTGAGATTACCCATACGCAGGGAGTAAAAAAAGATGCCCAAAAGCTGCAAGAACTCATGCAAGTGTACGATATCCCAGAGGGATTTGTATACGATTACAAGCTGGGCATCTGGTACAAGTTCACCCTTGTCCAGGGCGAACAAAAAGACAGCCCTTCCTGGTGTGACGCAGCAGGAGTAGATTTGGCCAAGCTGTTGTTTTAAGCCCCTTTACAATTGAAACTGCTGCCCATGCAGCCTTTGTCCGCCGTCCACATAAACGGTCTCTCCGGTGATGTACGCCGCATAAGGCGACACCAAAAATGCACACAACCACGCCACTTCATCCGTGCTGCCCAGGCGCCGCATGGGGATGGTTTCCGCCAGGCCATTCAGCATTTCTGGCGGGTAGTTTTCCAAACCCGAAGATTGTATGATGCCAGGCGCTACTGCGTTGATGCGGATGTTGTATTTGCTCCATTCTACGGCCAAGGTTTTGGTGAGGTTGTCTACTCCTGCCCGGGCAGCCCCCGTATGTACCATGCCCGGCACGCCCCGGTAAATGTTGACGATGATGTTCAAGATAGTGCCCTGCTTTTGGGGAATAAAAAATGCATTGGCCATGATTTGGGTCATGTACCAGGTGCCGTTCAGGTTGTTGTTGATGACGGCATTCCAGCCTTTTTCAGCCATGTCTTCGGCGAGCGAAGGAAATTGGCCGCCAGCATTGTTGACCAGAATGTCCAAACGGCCTGCTTTTTCCTGGATAAAGGTGGCAAGACTGCGGATTTGCTCGGTATCCCGAATGTCGCAGACTTTGTAATCGCATTTCCCCAGGAGGCTCAATGATTCCTGGGCTTTTTGCAACTTTTCTTCCTTGCGGCCAGCAATGAATACCCTGGCGCCAGCTTGGAGCAGTTGTACTCCAATGGTATAACCAATGCCGCTGCCGCCGCCAGTTATCAGCGCTACTTGTTGATCAAAAACATTGGGTTGAAGCATGAGTTGATGGATTGATGTCGTAATGTGCTAGATGGGAATTGGGTTAATCTACAGGCATCGGAAAACTTGTCATTTTTTTGCGTTAAATTTTGTCTGCCTTGGTAGATATCTGCTGCAATAAATTGAGCCCCTTGGGTGTCAGGTGGGGCATCAACAAGCTCCATACCGTTTGACGCGCTTCTTCAAAGTCAATATTCGCCATATCTTGCTTGCGCAAAACGTGCTGTACACACCAAAATGTCATGATCATCCAGAGGGTATGCCCAATTCTGCGGTATTGATTGGGAATTTGTTCGGGTTTGATGTTGCCCAGTTCTACCGAGAGTTCCATGACTACAGTTACGAACATGATAGAATTTTCATAAAACTGGCGTTGAAATTCTGCGATATCGGGGTAGTTGCGCAAAATAAATGGCCCATCCAATTGAATAAAAATATACTTCTGCGCTAGTTTCAACAAGGGTACAATCAACGAGTTGATGTTTTCAAAGGACGGAGAGTTTTGCATGTTTTGAAACATCTGTTGCCTTTCTTCATCCAGTTGCCGGTATACTTCATCGATGATGTGCTCGTGATTGGCAAAATGATAAGCAAGATTCCCAACACTCATACCAACGTTGTCGGCGATATGCTTGAGCGTCGTATTGTTTACCCCTTGTACATTGTACAACGTGATCGCGGCGTTGATGATCCGTTGCTTGGTAGGTTTAATGGCCATGAAAATGAAGGCTAAAACGAGGAAAATTGACTAAAATATGTTTCGTTAAAATTAGGTGATTTTTTCAAATATGCCAAGACTAACATAAATTAAGCAATAATGTTGCACTGGAAGAAAGAAAACAATCTGTCAAAAAGTGCATATAAGTAAATTTTTTTTGATTTCTTATTCTTTTTTATATCAGTTTTAATTATTTCATAATCAAATATTCACATTCAGTTAATACTAAACATACACTTTTGCTTTATTCAAAAAAAAATTCATTAGACGGCCATTTGTGTAAGCAATGAAACGGGAACTCGATCTAGTAATACTGTCAGATATACATCTGGGTACTTACGGTTGTCACGCAAAGGAACTGCTGACTTACCTGAAGAATATTAAAGTAGGTGCATTGGTGCTTAATGGCGATTTCATCGACATGTGGCAATTTCGCAAAAGCTACTTTCCACAAGAACACCTACAAATCATTCAGCGCATCTTGCGCATGGCAGCCAAAGGCACGCAGGTGTATTACATCACGGGCAATCACGATGACGCTTTGCGGCGCTATTCCAACTTCTCTTCTGGCAATATCCACTTGCGTGATACCCTGGAGCTTCAAATCAAAGGGAAGTCCTACTGGATGTTTCATGGCGATATCTTTGACCTCTTTATCAAGTACTCTCCATTTATTTCCAAATTGGGTGGTAAAAGCTACGATTATTTGATCTTGTTGAACCGCTGGGTCAATAAAGTGCGGGCATTTTTCGGTTTGCCACGGCTGTCTTTTTCCCAAAAGATCAAATACAGTGTCAAAGAGGCCATCAAGTTTGTAGATGACTTTGAAGAAAAGGCCATTGATCTTGCTGCGGAGAAGGGTTACGACTATGTCGTTTGTGGCCATATTCACCGCGCCCAAATCAAAACTCTGGAGCGCCACGGCAAGCAAGTAACCTACTTGAATTCTGGTGACTGGGTTGAAAGCCTCACTGCTCTAGAGTTCAAATGGGGCGAATGGTCGATTTATGAATACAACGAAGCTGATTTTGCCATCAGCAATCCTCGGGTATTGGTTCACCCTGCAACCCTCGAAGAAGAAGAGGATGAAGCACCAACCGGTGAAGCACTGAGTACTGCGGCCATGTTTGAGCAGATTGTCAATCAGGCTGCGCCCAAAAAGCGAAGTGCTTATTAAGTATGACGCAAAAAATTCCATCAAAGAGACTTACTTTAACCATTCAATTTCTAGGCGTACACTTTTTTAGGAAAAAAAAGTGGCCCAGTTCTTTGACAAATTGAGGAAAAAAGAGAGAGCAAGATCGAAGGTCTTATCTAAGCAC